>Ga0308410_1000016_pt1 | contig 81046 bp, 80 predicted proteins | sample HotsprOSTMatCore_FD_203467 | JGI IMG/M metagenome (GOLD analysis project Ga0308410, IMG submission 203467) | Hot spring phototrophic mat microbial communities from Octopus Spring, Yellowstone National Park, Wyoming, United States -... | ecosystem: Environmental > Aquatic > Thermal springs > Hot...
CCCAGGCCGTCATGCCCCCCGACGCCTTCCGCGAAATGGTCGCTGCCATCAAACGCCATATCGTCCGCGGCGACGTCATCCAGACCGTCGTCTCCCAGGAGTTCGTCGGCACTCCCCCCTCCGATCTGCTCGGCCTCTACCGCGCCCAGCGCTTCGTCAACCCCTCCCCCTACATGTACTTCCTCCGCCTCGGCGACACCGTTTTGGCCGGCTCATCCCCCGAAACCATGGTCCGCCTCGAACAACGAACCGCTACCCTCCGCCCCATCGCCGGCACCCGTCCCCGCGGCGGCAGCGAACAGGAAGACCGCGACCTGGCCAACGCCCTCCTCCGCGACGAGAAAGAGCGCGCCGAACACCTCATGCTCGTGGACCTCGGCCGCAACGAGCTGGGACGCGTCGCCCTGCCGGGTACCGTCCAGGTCAGCGACCTCATGGTCGTGGAACGTTACTCCCACGTCATGCACCTGGTCTCCAACATCACCGCAGAACTCGCCCCCGACCGCGACGCCTTCGATCTGCTCCGCGCCACCTTCCCAGCCGGCACCCTGACCGGCGCCCCCAAAGTCCGCGCCATGGAACTCATCGCCCAGTACGAAGCCACCCCGCGCGGGCCCTACGGCGGCGCCGTCGGCTATATCGCCTTCGACGGAAACATGGATTTCGCCATCTGCATCCGAACCGCCCACATTGAAGCCGGCCGCCTGACCATCCGCGCGGGCGCCGGTATCGTGGCCGACTCGGTGCCGGAATCAGAACGTCTCGAAACCGTCAACAAGGCCCGGGCTGTCATCCGCGCCCTCGAACTGCTTACCCCTCCGGAACCCACCCCATGATCGCTGTCCTCGACAATTACGACTCCTTCACCTACAACCTCGTCCAGTACCTTCTGGAAATGACGGCCGACGTGGCCGTCTTCCGAAACGACGCCCTGACGGTGGAGGAGCTGGCCCGCCAGAAACCCAAGGCGCTGTTGATCTCGCCCGGCCCCGGACGCCCCGAAGAGGCCGGCATCACCTGCGACGCCATCCGCTTTTTCGCCGGCCGTGTTCCGATCCTCGGCGTCTGCCTTGGACACCAGGCGATCGGCCATGTCTTCGGCGCCCGCATTGTCCCAGCCCAACGGTTGATGCACGGCAAAACCTCCGAAATCACCTGCGACGGTCAGGGCCTTTTCGCAGGATTCGGCGACCGACCGTTCAAAGCCATGCGGTACCACTCCCTCGCCGTCGCCCGCGAGGGTTTCCCCGACGCTACGCTGATGATCACCGCCACGGCGGAGGATGGCGAAATCATGGGCCTTCGCCATCGCCAGCACCCCATCGAGGGCATCCAGTTCCACCCGGAATCCATCATGACCCCTGTCGGAAAGCGCATTCTCCGGAACTTTCTCCGAATGATTCCCGATTCCGCCGAAAGGAGCCCCAATGCCCCGTGAATACAAAGCCTTCCTCGTGGCCCTCATCGCCCGGCGAGACCTGACCGAATCGGAGATGGCCGAAGCCGTGGACGCCATCCTCGACGGAGCCTGGACCGAAGTGCAGATCGGCGCCTTCCTGGCCGCCCTGGCAACCAAGGGAGAAACCGTCGAGGAGCTGGCCGGCGCCGCCCGCGCCATGCGCCGAAAAGCCGTCCGCGTTCAGGCTCTATCCCCCCACGTCGTGGACACCTGCGGGACCGGTGGAGACGGCGCCCACACCTTCAACATCTCCACGACGGCGGCGTTCATCGCCGCCGGCGCCGGCGCCACCGTCGCCAAACACGGCAACCGGGCCGTCTCGAGCGGATGCGGAAGCGCCGACGTCCTCGAGGCACTCGGCCTCAACCTTCAGGCCCCTCCCGAGATCATGGAAGAGGCCCTGAACGAAATCGGTATCGCCTTCCTCTTCGCCCCCCTCTACCATGGCGCCATTCGGCATGCGATGCCCGTCCGCAAGCAGCTCGGTGTCCGGACGGTCTTCAATATGCTCGGCCCGCTCACGAATCCCGCCGGCGCCACCGCCCAGCTCCTGGGCGTCTTCGCTCCCACCTTGACCGAAACCTTCGCCCACGCTCTTCGCCGGCTCGGCACCCGACGCGCCTTCATCGTGCACGGGCACGACGGGCTCGACGAGATTTCGCTCTCGGCCCCGACCCGGATCTCCGAACTGGAGAACGGCCAGGTTCGAACCTACGACTTCGATCCCTCCCTCTTCTTCCACGACCTGGCCGACCCCGCCGCCATCCGAGGCGGTACCGCCTCCGATAATGCGGTCATCCTCCGGGGCATTCTGGCCGGCCAGGACCGCGGCCCCCGCCGGCAAATCGCCCTCCTGAATGCCGCCGCCGCCCTGATGGCCGTCGGACTCGCCCCCGACTGGAAATCGGCGCTCGATCGCGCCGCCAACGCCGTGGACTCGGGTGCTGCCCTGGACAAACTGGAGGCCCTGGTGGCCTTCACCCGCCGCCATGCCTGATTTCCTCGCCACCATCCTCCGGCGGCGGCGGGAGGACGTCGCCGCAGACCAACGGACCTGCCCGCTCGCCGAACTCCAACAGCGGGCGCACGCCGAGCGCGACCGCCGGCGTCCGTTGGCCCGCCACCTGGCCGAAACGCCGCCTCCCGCCCTCATCGCGGAAATCAAACGGGCCTCCCCCTCCCGCGGTCCACTCGCGCCAGACCTTGACCCCGCCGTCCTCGCCAGGGCCTATGAGCAGGGCGGCGCAGCCGCGCTTTCCGTTCTTACCGAACCTCACTTCTTCCGAGGCTCCCCCGCCGACCTTCAGGCCGCACGCGCCGCCACGACCCTCCCCGTCCTTCGCAAGGATTTCCTCTTCTGCGAGTACCAGATCTGGGAAAGCCTCGCCATGGGCGCCGATGCCGTGCTCCTCATTGTCCGCCTGCTCGACCCGGTTCTCCTGAAGGACCTTTTTGCCCTCGCCACCGAACTTGGCCTCGACGCGGTCGTGGAAGCCGCCGCGCCGGAGGAGACCGAGCGGGCCGTCGCGCTCGGCGCCTCCCTGATCGCTCTCAATGCGCGCGATCTGAAAACCTTCGAAGTGGATCCCGACCGTCCGGCCCGCCTGGCCCCACCCCCCAGGCCCGGCCAAATCGTCATTGCGGCCAGCGGCATCGGCGGACCCGAAGATATCCGCCGTCTCCGGGATTCCGGCCTGACCGCCTTTCTCGTCGGCGAATCGCTGGTGCGCGCGTCCGACCCGGCCGAGGCCGTTCGTCGCCTGCGAAAGGCCTGGTCCTCATGAGCCGCATTCCCGTCAAGATCTGCGGTCTAACGCGTCCCGATCAGGCCAACGCCATCGCCGCCCTGGGCGTCGACGCCATCGGCCTCGTCTTCTTTCCGCCCAGTCCCCGCCATGTCACCGAAGCCCTAGCCAAGGCCATCCTGAACGTCCTTCCGCCCCGCTTTCCGGTCGTCAGCGTCACCGTCAACGAACCGGCGGAAACCACACGCGCACGGGCCCGCCGTTTGGGTCTCCGTTGGGTCCAGCTTCACGGTGACGAGACGCCGGAAACGGTCGCCGCCCTCCGCCGCGAAGGGCTTTTCGTCATCAAGGCCATCCGCGTCTCTCCTGATCTCCTCGTCGCCGAGAGCGAACGCTGGCCTGCCGATCTCCCGCTCCTTGTGGAATCGCCCGCCGGCCATCAGCCCGGCGGCACGGGAACGGCCTGGGAATGGGCGGAGGCAGCCCCGTTGGCCGCCCGCCGCCCGATCATCCTGGCCGGCGGACTCGATCCTGACAACGCCGCCCGGGCGGTCCACCAGGTCCAGCCGGCCGCGCTGGATCTGAGCTCCGGCGTCGAGGAGGCGCCCGGCATAAAGAGTCTGGAAAAAGTCCGCCGTTTGTTGGACAATCTCTCCCTTGTGTCCGGGACGCGTCCCTTCCCCTCGCCGTGGGCGGCGACCGGACCGTGAAAAGAGGCTGACCATGTCGGCTCGTTCGCTCAACAACGTCAATATTCAGTCCATCACACTGATCCCCACCCCGCGGGAGATCCGGCAGCAGTATCCCCAGACGCCCAGCACCCGGCGAACCGTCGCCCATGGCCGGGAGACGATCGAGAAGATTCTCGACGGCGAAGATCCCCGCCTTCTGGCCATCGTCGGACCCTGCTCGATCCACGACGTCCAGGCGGGATTGGACTACGCCCGCCGCCTCCACGCGCTGGGCACCGAACTTCAGGAGACCCTTGTGATCGTGATGCGGGTTTACTTCGAAAAACCCCGCACCGCCCTGGGATGGAAAGGCCTCATCAACGATCCGTTCATGGACGACACCTTCCGCATCGACGAGGGGCTTCGGATCGCCCGCCGGTTCCTGCTCCAACTGGCCGAACTGGGCCTTCCGGCCGCCACAGAAGCGCTGGAACCCCATACGCCCCAGTACATCGGCGACCTCATCTCCTGGACCGCCATCGGCGCCCGAACTTCGGAGTCGCAGACGCATCGGGAGATGGCCAGCGGACTCTCCACGCCAGTCGGTTTCAAGAACAGCATGGACGGCTCAATCGCGTCCGCCGTCAATGCGGTCAAATCGGCCCGTCAACCGCATCACTTCCTCGGCATCACGGAATTGGGCCGGCCGGCGGTTTTCGGAACGACCGGCAATCCCTATCCCCATGTCATTCTCCGAGGAGGACCGCGGCCCAATTACGATGCCGAGCATATTCAGATCTGCGAAGCGATGCTGCGCGAAGCCGGTCTTCCCGTCCGAATCATGGTGGACTGCAGCCATGGGAATTCGGCCAAGGAACCCGCGCGCCAGGCCGTGGTCCTGCGGGATATTCTGAGTCAAATCGAGCGCGGCAATCGTTCCATTTTCGGCTTTATGCTCGAGAGTTTTCTAGAAGAGGGGGCTCAACCGCTCGCGACGGATCCGTCCTTGCTCCGCTACGGTCTCTCCATCACGGATCCCTGCCTGGGCTGGAAAGCGACCGAAGCTCTCCTCCGCGAAACCCATGCCCGCTACCGACCCTGTCTCGAAGCCCGCCGCCTCCCCGCGGCCCGCCCCAAGGCCACCCGATGACGGACTATTATCAATTCCCCGATGACCGGGGCCATTTCGGCCCTTTCGGCGGCCGCTATGTCGGCGAGACTCTTATGCCTGCCCTGCTCGAACTGGACCGCGCCCGACGCGAGGCCATGGCCGATCCGGCCTTTCTGGCCGAATACCGCCGCGTGCTGCGGGACTACGTCGGCCGCCCGACGCCGCTGGATTTCGCCGAACGTCTGACGGCCGCCTGCGGCGGAGCCCGCCTCTGGCTGAAACGGGAAGATCTGGCGCATACTGGCGCACACAAAATCAACAACACCGTCGGTCAGGCCCTTCTCGCCCGCCGTATGGGCAAGCGCCGCCTGATGGCGGAGACCGGGGCCGGCCAGCATGGCGTTGCCACCGCCACCGTCGCCGCACGCTTCGGCATGTCGTGCGCCATCTATATGGGGGCGGAAGATGTCCGCCGCCAGGCGCCCAACGTGCAACGGATGCGCCTGCTGGGGGCCGAGGTGATCTCCGTCACAGCCGGAAACGGGACCCTCAAGGATGCCATGAACGAGGCGATGCGCGCCTGGATCGAGCGGGTGGAAGACACCTTCTACGTCATCGGATCCGTGGCCGGACCCCATCCTTACCCCGTCATGGTCCGCGATTTTCAGCGAGTGATCGGCGAGGAAACCAAACGCCAGGCGCTCGAGGCCTTCCATCGGCTTCCGGACCTTCTGGTCGCCTGCGTCGGCGGCGGAAGCAACGCCATGGGATTCTTCTACGACTTTCTGAACGATCCCACGGTCGAACTGCTCGGTGTGGAAGCCGCCGGCCGTGGACTTCAAACCGACCACCACGCCGCCACCCTTTGTCGGGGTCGCATTGGCGTCCTGCACGGCGCCAAATCCTACCTTCTGCAAAACGCCGATGGTCAGGTTCAGGAGGCCTACTCGATCTCCGCCGGTCTGGACTATCCCGGTGTCGGGCCCGAACATGCCCTACTGAAAGAGTTGGGCCGGGTCCGCTATACGGCGGTCCCTGACCGCGCCGCCCTCGAAGCTTTCCAGACGCTCACCCGACTTGAAGGCATCATCCCCGCCCTCGAAAGCGCTCACGCCATCGCCGCCGCCATGGCCGAGGCCGCCCGACGGCCGGCCGACCAGAACATTGCGGTCTGCCTTTCTGGCCGGGGCGACAAGGATCTTGCTCATGCGGAAGCGGCCATCCAGCGGCTGGAGGAGAAGATCCCCTTATGAGCAAACGCCTCACCCGCCGTTTTGAAAACCTCCGGGCTCGGGGAGAGCCCGCCCTCGTCGGTTTTCTTACCGCCGGCGACCCCGATCCCGAGACGAGCCTCAATATCCTGACGGCGGCTTGTCAGAACGGCCTGGATGTGCTGGAGCTGGGAATTCCCTTTTCCGACCCCACCGTGGACGGTCCGGTCATTCAGGCCGCATCCCACCGCGCGCTCCGGGCGGGCATGACGGTCGCGGGCGCCCTGGCCCTTGCGGCCGAGCTGCGGCGCCGAACCGATGTTCCGATCATCCTTTTCAGCTACTACAATCCCCTTCTGCAGTTCGGCCTCCCGAGGCTGGCGGCCGAAACTCTGGCCGCCGACGCGGACGGCTTCCTTGTGGTGGATCTTCCCCCCGAGGAGTCGGAGGAGTTCACCCGCCATATCCCCTGCCACCGGCTTCCGCTGATTCGTCTGGTCGCGCCCACGACCGCTCCGGAGCGAATTGCCACCATCGTTCAGAACGCCGGGGGGTTTCTCTACCTCATCAGCCGGACGGGCGTGACCGGCGGGGCGCCTGCCCGCCGGGAGACGATCGAGCGATTGACCGCCCGCGTGCGGGCCCTGACCCCACTGCCGATCTGCGTGGGATTCGGAATCCGAACGCCTGCAGAGGCGGCCGAAACCGCCGCCTTTGCCGATGGGGTGGTCGTGGGCAGCGCCCTGGTTCAGCAGGTAGCCTCCGGCCTCTCTGAACCCCAATCGCTCGCCTCTCGGATTGGCGAATCCGTACGCCGTTTCGAGGAGGCCCTGCGCCCGCGCACCGGTCGTTAATCCGGAACCGCCAAACTCAAGGAGCAGGATGTTCGTCCTGGCGGGCCGGCGGCGGAACCGTCGGCTCTCGACTTCGGAGCGAACGGGCGTATTTTTCGAAACACTCGGGACAGACCCCGTGGGTAAAGGTCACCGTGGATTTCCGAGCCACATACTCTTCGATCTTCTCCCACGCTTCATGCGCAATCCGGACACGCTTGCAGTAGGAGCAAACCGTCAGCATGCCGCGCAGGACCCGTTTCTGCTGCTCATAGGTATGGCCGACCACCACGATGGCGGTGACGAGCACCCCGGCCGTCAGAATAGATCCCCGGAAAATATTGGGCTGCTGGTTAAGATTCTCACCCCAGATCAGAGCGGCCAGATTCCAGACCTCGTTGACCCAGATGAGGGCGATCAGCATGATAAAGGCCATGAACTGCCAAAAGGCGATGTAGGCAAACCCATGACCGACATTGATGGGCTCTTCGCTGGAACGGCGGGGAATGGCCATGGTCTGTCCTCTCTTTTCTGTTGACGATTATTTCCCTCAACCGCGGATAGGTCAATCTGTTTTCGCGTTCATCGCTTTCGGCCTTGTCTCCGGCGGATAAACCTGCTATCGAACGCCTGGCCGAACACGAAAACCCGAACCATGGCACGTATTCTCATCGCCTGCGGAGGCACCGGTGGTCATCTCTTCCCAGGAATGGCCGTCGGCCGCGTGCTGGAAGAGAGAGGGCATACCGTCCTTCTCTGGCTGGCCGGAAAAGCCATCGAACAGCAGGCTGCCGCCCAGTGGGCCGGTCTCCGCGAAACGATCGAGACCGAAGGGTCGCTGGTGCGCCTACTGAAAGCCTGGCGGCACGCCCGCCGCCGTCTTCAAGCCTTCCAGCCGGACCTGCTTCTGGCCATGGGAAGCCGTTCCTCCCTCGTGCCCGTGCTGGCCGCCCGAGCTGCCCGCCTTCCCATTGTGCTCCACGAAGCCAACGTCGTGCCCGGCCGGGCCATCCGACTGCTCTCCCGGCTCGGCGCCAGCACGGTGGCGATCTCCTTCGCGGAAACGGCCCGTTATCTGCCCGGCCGATCCCTCGTCCTGACCGGCTATCCCCTCCGCCCCCTGCCGACCGATCGGCCGCTTCCCGGTCTGCCCGGCGGAACCGCCCCGCTTGTGCTCGTCATGGGAGGCAGCCAGGGGGCCGCTCGCGTGAATGCCCTGGCTCGCGATGCCCTGCTCACGCTCCAGGCGCGCGGGTACGCCTTCCGCGTGCTTCACCTCGCCGGCGACCGGGAGGCGGAGGCGATTCGTCGCGCCTACGCCGCCGCCGGTTTGCCCGCTCTCGTGCTCGGCTTCCTCCACGAGATGGGTTCGGCCTACGCCGCCGCCGACCTCGCGATCTCCCGTGCCGGAGCCGGCGCCTGCTCGGAACTGGCCCTCTTCGGAATCCCCACCCTCTTCATCCCCTACCCCTTCGCCGGCGGCCACCAGCGCCAGAATGCCGCGCTTTTCGAAAACGCCGGCGCCGGCCGCCTCCTTCCCGAGGAAATCCTTACGCCCAAACGGTTGGCCGAGGCCATCGCCTTCTATCTCGATCACCCCGAGGCCCGCACGCAGGCGCGATCCGCCGCCCGCCAACTGGCTCAACCGGAAGCCGCCCAACGCCTGGCCGACCTCCTCCTGGCGAAGGCTCGCCGCCCATGATCGAACTCGTAGATACCCACGCCCATCTCGACGGACTCGGCGAGAAAAACCCTGCCGAAGCCCTCGCGGCTCTCGATCGGGCCGCCGCCGCCGGCGTCTTCACCGTCATCGCCGTCGGCGGTAACCCGACGGCCAACCGCGTGGCGCTAGAGATGGCCGCCCGGCGTCCAACTCAGGTCTGGGCCGCCATCGGTTACGATCGTACAACGGCCGAACAGCCTCTTTCCTCCCTTCCCGACCTGGAATCTCTTCTCGCCTCGCCCGCCATCGTCGCCATCGGCGAGATCGGACTCGACTTCTACCACCACGCCTCCTCTACCGCCCCTCTTCAGATCGAACGACTGGAGACCATGCTGGCCCTCGCCCGCCACCGCCGTCTTCCCGTCATCGTCCATGTCCGAGAGGCGGAGGAGATCATCGCATCACGTCTGGAACATCACGCCGCCCTGTGGCCAGAGGATCCCGACCGGATCGGCGTGATTCACTGCTTCACCGGAAGCCCCGCGTTCGCGGAACGGATGGCCGCCCTTGGTTTCTCCATCAGCTTTAGCGGCATCCTCACCTTCCTCCGCGCCGACAACGTGCGCACCGCCGCCCGCGCCGTTCCGCCCCACCGACTTCTCGTGGAAACCGATACCCCCTACCTCGCCCCGGTCCCCCTGCGCGGCCGGAGGAACGAACCCGCCTACCTGCTTCCCATTGTCCACGAACTAGCCCGCGTCCGCGCCCGCCCCTTCGAAGAAATCGCCCACCTCACAACAACCAACGCCCGCCGCCTCTTCGGCCTCAATCCGCCCGTCCGGCCTCCCCCAGCCGCCGCCGAACCTCCGCCTCCGTAAGCCCCATCACCACGAGCCGTTTGAGCCGCCCCCGAGCCCCCGCGCGAAGCCCCACCGCACCGCGCGGACATTCCAACCGCTCCGCCAGAAACTCCGTCAACGCCCGATTGGCGCGGTCGTCCAATGGCGGCGCCTGAACCGCGATACGCAGCGCCTCGGGCGTCTCGCCAAGAATCGCCGTCCGCGAGGCCCGAGGGGTCACTCGCACAGTTATCTCAACGCCGCCCGGCAGGCTTCGGATCCATCTGCTCGTCATCCCCGCGGGCCTCCTACCACTGTAGCACCAGCCCATCCCAGGCCGGTTTTACGTCGGGAGGTAATTCCTTCTCCAGCCACTCGTGATCGAGATCATGGCAGAGATGGGTCAACAGCGAGCGCCGTGCGCCAATCCTCCGAAGCATGGCCAGACTCGCCTCGAGATGGGCATGGGTCAGGTGCGGCGTGTGCCGCAAGGCGTCCAGCACCATCACGTCCATCCCGGCAAACCGCTCGATCGCCCGCTCATCCATCGTCAGGCAGTCCGGGACATACCCCAGCGACCGGCCTTCGGCCTCCATTCGATAGCCCACGGTGGCAATCTCGCCATGCTGAACGGGCACCGGTTCGATCGTGAGCGCGCCAATCCGGAACGGTCCCTCCGCCGGATGAAGAGTGACCTGAGGACGGTAAACACCCGCCGGCTGGGGCCGGAAGGCATAGTCGAAGATGCGCCGGATCTCCTCCAGGGTTTTCGGATGTCCCCAGCAGGGAATGGCAACCCCCTGAAGGGTATTGAACCGGCGAAGGTCGTCGAAGCCAAAGATATGATCCGCATGGGCATGCGTATAGAGCACGGCATCCACCCGGCCAATACCGTAGGTCAGCGCCTGATCACGCAGATCGGGCGGGGTATCCACGAGGAGGGCTGTGCCGGCGACCTCCACATAGAGGCTGGAGCGCCGGCGCCGATTGCGAGGATTGGAGGATCGGCAGACAGCGCACTCGCATCCGATCATCGGCACGCCGACCGATGTGCCGGTCCCCAGAAAGGTCACTCTCATCGCCCTCCCATTATCGAAAAACCCTTGCGACTTTCAACCTTTTCCTCTATCTTGGCCCCGTCTTGACCATGCCCAAAACGTTCTATTGCCTGCTGGCCGTCCTTGGCCTTCTCGCTGCGGCCAAGGCGGATTCCTCGCCCACGGAGCCGGCCGCTCCGGTTCCATCCGCCGATGCCCTTCTGGATGAGGTCCTGCTGCGTCTCCCGACCGAACCCCTTCAGATCGCCGGTGAATTCCGCGCCGATCCGCGGGAGGGAAAATCCGAACGACGCGGACTCGTGCAGGTGTTTCTGGAATACGGCGCCTCGCCGCCGCGGGCTCGCTACACCTTCATGAACCTCTTCGGAGGCGATCTGGAGCAGATGTCGATTGTCCGCTCCGTCGGTGAGCCTCCCCGTTGGTATTACGCCCGAGGTACCCCGCTGGTCGAAGCACCCGCCCCAGATCCCTCGACGCCCATTCAGGAGACGGATCTTTCCTGGGCCGATCTCAGTCTCTCCTTCCTCTGGTGGCGGCCGGCCATTCTGGTCGGGGAAGAGACCGTTCTGGACCGTCCCTGCCTCATCGTCGAGGTTCGCCCAGGCCCCTCGGAGCCATCCCTCTACGCGAAAGTCCGGCTCTGGATTGACCGCCAGCATCGTTTCCTCCTCCGCGCCGAAGGCTTCGATCAGAACGGAAACCCCCGACGGCGGGTCGGTGTCAAAAGCATCATGAAAATAGATGGGGAGTGGATGATCAAAGATCTGGACGTAACCACGCTGCCGGAGCGGTGGCGCACCTCCCTGCGAATGGAGGTCGTAGACAGACCTCAAGGAGCCGCCTCCCTCCGCTGAGTCCTCCGGCTCCGCGGTCTACCTATGAACCCGCTCCTCCTGTTGGTTCAGCTTTTTGCCCTTCTGGTTCTGCTGATTCTCTCGGCCGCCTTCAGCGGCTCGGAAACCGCGCTCTTCTCGCTCAACCCCCTCCACCTCCACCGCATCGGACGATCGAATCCCCGGGCCGAGCGGATGCTCGAGGAGCTGCTGGCCCATCCGGCTCTTCCTCTCTCGACCATCCTGATCGGCAACACCTTTGTCAACATCGCCGCCGCCAGCCTCGGCTATGTCATTGTCAACACCCTTCTGCCCGGACACGCCGAAGCGATCGCCATCGCCATCATGACGGTCCTCGTGATCATCTTCGGCGAACTTGTCCCCAAACGACTCGCCATCCGCCACGCGGAACTGTGGGCCGTCCGGATGCTGCCCTTCCTCCGATGGGCGATCCGCCTTCTGGCCCCCTTCCGCTGGGCGCTGCTCCGCCTGACCCGACCCTTCGAAAGCCACTTTTCGCACCACCCCATCCCCCTCTCGACCGAAGAACTCAGAACCCTCGTGGATGTGGGGGAGCAGGACGGTGTCCTGACCGGTGAAGAAAGCGCCATGATGGACGGCATCCTCCGCCTCGAAACCATCGAAGCCCGCGAGGTCATGGTTCCACGCCCGGATGTCGTGGGACTGGACTTTGAAGACCCGCCCGAGACATGGCGGGAAACGGTCCGCAAGGCCGCCCGCCGGTTCGTGCCCGCCTACCGGGGGTCGCTCGATCAGATCGAAGGCTTCCTCGACGTTCCCCGCTTTCTCTACTCACCCGACGCGGGCAATGTCGCCAAATGCCTCATCCCCCACTTTTTTGTGCCCGATACCATGCCGCTGGATAACATCCTTACCCTCTTTCAGCAGGAGGGACTCCATATCGCCGTCGTCATTGACGAGTATGGGGGGACCGACGGCATCATCACTCGGGAGGATATCCTGGAAGAGATCATGCCCGACCTCGGCCAGGACCATCCTGCCATCGTGCCGGTGGGGTCCAATCGCTGGAAAGTGGACGGCACCACCAGCATCGAAGACGTCAACGAAGCACTGGACCTGAAGCTTTCGGCCGAGGGCGCGGATCGCATTGCCGGCTGGTTTACCGAAAAGGCCGAACACCTGCCGAAGGCGGGCGAGGTGATCGAAGCCCAGGGATGCCGGGCCACCGTTCTTGAAATCCGAAAGCGCCGCATCCGCACGCTGCTCTTGGAGAAGATCGAATCCCCGGCCGAGGAGGCCTCGCTCCCGCCATGATCCCTGGCTACCTCGTCCTCATCTTTCTGGCGATGCTCGGCCATGCCTTCTTCTCCGGCATGGAAACCGGCCTCATTTCGATCAATCGCCTGCGTCTGCGCCATCTGGCCGAAGAGGGGCTTCCTTGGGCGGTCCGCCTCCAGTCCCTTATCGAACAGCCGGCCGCGCTTCTGGGCACCACCCTGCTCGGGACCAACTTTTTCATGACGGTCGCCTCCGTCCTTGCCGCCGCGATCGGCCAGCGACTCCATGAGGCCTCCGGTGAAACCATCGCCGGTGCCCTGATGGCTATTTTGGTCCTCCTGTTCTGCGAATTCATCCCGAAATCCTGGTTTCGCGCTCAGCCCCTCGGTCGCTGCCCGCCTCTGCTCCCGCTCTTTCTGGTTGCCCAGCGGCTTCTGCGTCCATTCGTTCGCCTGGTCATTGGAGTGACCGACTGGATCATTCAAGATCCCGAACAGTCCGTCCGCCGGGCCCCACTCGTCACGCGGGACGATCTGCTCCACTTGACGGCGCGAAGTGCAGAAGCGGGATCCCTCTCGCCCCGCCAGCGGCTCATGTTGCTCCGCGTGGCGGAGCTCTCCAAAATCCCCTGCTCGGCGGTCATGACGCCCCGACGCCGCATGCAAACCCTTTCCGCCGATGCCCCCGTCTCGCTCTTTTTCCAAGAAAGTACCCGAACCGGCTTCGCGTCCTACCCCGTCATGAATCCCGCCGGGACGGAGTGCGTGGGCGTCGTGAACCTCTTCGAATTGATGCCTCTTGAACCCCCGGAAAGCCAAACGCCGCTCGCCAGGCTGATGAAACCGCCCCAGTTCATCCGGGACGACCGGCCCGTGCTCGATGTCTTCCCGCTCCTACGCCGGACCCGGCAATCCCTCTGCCTGGTTCAGAGTCCGAGCGGCGAGGTGGTCGGTCTGCTGACGGTCGAAGATATTCTTCGCCGCATCCTCGGAGGAAGCTGAGCATGCCGGAGCGGCCGGGTTACTGCCCCTCCTGCGACCGGTTCATCGGCGCCCACGATCTCTGCCCCTACTGCGATACGCCGGCCGGCCGCCTACTTCCCCTGCGGCGTCTTCGCCTGGCCGCTCTCCTCATCGCCGTTGCCGGACTCGGCCTCGTGGCCCTCTTTCGTCACCGCCATGGCATTCCTACGGTCGCTCTGGCCGACCTTTCGCCCGCCTGGCACGGCGCGCACATTCGCGTGCATGGCGTCGCCACCGCTCCGCCTCGGCGAGGCCGCTCCCGTTCCGGCCAACCTTGGCTGGCCCTGACCCTGGCGGAAAGAAGCCGTCCGCTGCTCGAGGTCGTCGCCGTGGGAAGAACCGCCGAATTGCTGGCGCCGCTGTTCGATCGGTCCGCCTTGCCGAAAACCCCGATGGCGATCGAAGTGGTGGGCCGCCTTCAATGGCGGGCGGAGAAAGGCCCTACGCTTTTCGTCCAAACGCCTGCCGATCTCATCTTCCACGGGCCGCCGTCCGAATGAATGCCATGCTCCTGATGCTTTCGATCGTCCTCGGCGTTCTGGCGGGCTTCCTCCTGGGATGCGTTCCCGGTCTTCATCTAACCCTTCTCTTGGTCCCGTTGCCTCTCCTCGCCGCCTCTCTGCATCCTTCCCTGCTCGCCGCCGCGCTGGCGGCCGCCACAGGGGCCTGGGCCCTCGCCGGCATGATCCCTCCCCTTCTCCTTGCCGTTCCTGACGAAAGCACCTTTCTCGTCCTGCCCGCGGGAGTATCGGCGCACCGCAAAGGAGCATGCGCCGGCGCGCTGAGTTTGGCCGCGGCGGGGGCGCTGCTGGGCGCGCTTCTGGCAATCGCCGCCCTGGCGATCACCAGGCCCCTTCTGACGATCCTCCTTCCCGTGCTCCGTCCCCATTTCTCGTGGATGCTCTGGTCGGTCATTCTCTTCCTTCTCCTCTCGGAGTGGCATCACGGCCACCCCTTCGCGCCCGCCGGTTGGCGGCGGGCTCTCGACGCCGCGGGGCCGACGTTGACCGCGTGGGCCACGTTCGCCCTCTCCGGCCTTCTCGGACTTCTGGTCTGGAACCGGTCCTTTCTCCCGCCTCACCGATCGGCTTTGATGTTAACGCCGGTGTTCGCAGGGCTCTTCTCCGTGCCTCCGCTCCTCCTTGCGTTGTTGACGCCGGCTCCGCCGCCGGCTCAACAGCCGACTCCCAGCGCCCTCCCGGTCGGCCCCTGGCTTCGCGGATCGCTCATCGGAACCGCCGGCGGCCTCGCCGCCGTCCTCCTTCCCGCCCTCTCGGGTGGTATCGGCGCCTGGCTGGCCCATCAGGCGATCCCTTCGTCGGATCGCCGCGCCTACCTTGTGGCGCAAGGCGCGGCCCGAAGCGTCTATTACGGTGGCGGGCTTTTGCTTTTTGCCCAAGCCGAGTCGGGGTTGATCCGCGGAAGCATCGCATGGAATCTGCTCCCGTGGATTCCGCGGGACGGAAACCACCTTTGGTTCCTCATCGCAGGCGCGCTGGCCGTCGGAACGGCTATCGCTTTCCTGCTCGCCGTTCCTGCGGGGAACTCCCTTTTCCAGGCGACCTCGCGGGCCCCTCGCGTTCAACGTCTTCTGCTGGTCCTCTCGCTTCTGGGGATCGCCGGGATCACCGCCGTTCTGACGAAAGGGATAGGATTAGCCCTTTTGGGAGTCGCCACCGCCATTGGTTTCATTCCCCTCTTCTTTCGCAATCGCCGCATCCATCTCCTCGGTGTTGTTCTTCTGCCCGTCGCCCTCGCGCTTTCGGAATATACCCCCCTGTGAAAGGCATCACCCACTACACACTCGGGCTGGCTGTCGCCTCCTGCTTTCCGGAGGCGGTCCACCAGGCCACCCGTGGCCATCCCTGGCCCATGCTGACCGGAGGTCTCTTCGGCCTCCTGCCCGACCTTCTCGATTTCAAGATCGTCCGCTTCCTCTCGCCCCGCCACGTCCAGATCATCCCCGATCCCCTCAAGCCGGACATGCCGATGGTCGCGGAAGGCTTGGCCCTGGCGGTGCGCGAGGCCCGTCGTCTCCGGTCGTCCCTTGTTGTGCAACTCCATCCCATGCGCGTGGCCGAGGATGAGTGGCAGCCGTATGAGGTTCATTTCGAAGCGGCAGGCGCGATCGAAACCCGACTCCTTCTCCCCTGCGCCGCCGACGGCCGTCCGACTGGCGAGCCGCCAAAAGGGCCGAGGGCCAGCGGCCGCGTCCATCTCGACGTTCCGCTCGTCATCGGCTACCAGGCGCGCCTCCGGATCGAGCGGCTTGAAGGACCGACCCTGCGCCTCACCCCGCTCGACGACCGCCGCGTGCGCGTGGATTTTCTACCCTGGCATCGCGGGTGGAGTCATAGCCTGGGATTGGCGGTGGGAGCTGCGCTGCTGGCGGCTCTCCTGGGCGGACTTTGGATCGGCGCGATCGCCTTGCTGGCGATCTTGACCCATGTGGCGAGCGATCAACTCGGCTATCTCGGAGCATCGCTCCTCTGGCCCTTCCGCCGCCGGCGCTATCCCGGCCTCCAGCGATTTCACGCGCAGGATTCGCTGGGCAACGCCAGCGCCCTCTGGCTGGCGCTGCTGGTGATTCTTTGGAATCTGGCCCGTTTTTCATCCCCCCCTCTTCCCCTTCACGGCCCCCGCCTCTTTCTCTGGGCAGGCCTTGCGCCCCTCGCCCTGATCGCCGTTCTCCGCTCCCGTTGGACATCCCGTCGAAAACGCTTACAATAACAGAGACGAACGTGGAACCGCTCTCGTTCAGCCTTCGTGTGCTTCGCCTCCTTCTCCTGATCGCCGGCGGGACGGGCCTCCTGGCGCTGGCGGGCTGCGCCTTCTATCGCACGAGCCTATTTCCGGCAGAACGCGCGACGCTAGCCGAAGCGGACCGCCAGGCGTGCGCGAGAGGACTTCAGCTCTGGCCGGTGGCAGGACCCGACTATCGCGCGCTCGTGACGGCTCATCCGCCGGCAATGGCGCGCGGCGTGGTCGTGGTCTTCCATGGAAACGCGGGGACGGCCGCTCATCGGATCTACTATCCCGAGGCCCTCGAGCCGCTGGGGTGGCGCGTGGTGCTGGCCGAGTATCCTGGCTATGGAGCCCGCGCGGGGCGTCCCGATGAGCACACGCTCATTTCCGATGGAGCCGAGACGGCCCGTCAGGCCGTCCAAGCCTTCGGAGGACCGCTGATTCTCTGGGGTGAATCCCTCGGTGCCGCTGTAGCCGCCGGTGTCGCTGCCCAACCCGATGTGCCGGCCGCCGGACTGGTGCTGCTCACGCCATGGTGCGATCTGCCTGCGCTGGCCGCTCACCTCTACCCCTTCCTCCCGGTGCGCCTCTTCGTCCGGGATCGCTTCGATAATGCGGCGGCTTTGAATGCCTTCCATGGCCCTGTCGCTATTCTCATGGCCGAACGGGACGAAATCATACCGGCCGCCCATACGCAACGACTCTTTGAACATGCGCGCCCTCCGAAACGGCTCTGGGTCTTCCCCGCGGCCGGACACAACTCTTGGCCATCCTCCCCAGGGCTCCGCTGGTGGGAGGAGGTTATGGCTTTCGTCGCACCGCCGCACGCCGAAGCCGATCATTGATCGCCCGGCCGAGCCCTCGATCCGGCACTCGCTCCGCCACGATTCCTTCCAGCCCGGCCGCATCCAACCGATGCATGGCGTCAAAGAGCCGTGCGGCGGCCTCCTTAAGATCTCCCGTAGCCGATAGCACCTCGACGAGGGCCCAATCGCCGGGCCGCCTTGTCCCCCGGAACGAAAGCAGGCCCCAGCGCCCCGGCGTCGGCGGGAGGGCATCCTCGCCCATGAGCCAGATGGGGGTTGCCGTGGCATAGTGACGCTCCATCATGCCCGGCGCAAGGGGCCGATTCGTCGGAGAAGTGGATGAGGGCAACGCCACCGGACCGATCACCTCTTCGATGGCCTCCAGCGGAGTCCCGCCAGGCCGGAGGAGAATCGGCGAACCGTCTTCGGAAAAGGCCAGAATCGTGGACTCCACCCCCACCTCGCAGGGCCCGCCGTCCAGCACAAGATCCACCGCCGCTCCCAACTGATTCCGAACATGCTCCGCACAGGTGGGGCTCGTGCGGCCGAAGCGGTTCGCGCTGGGCGCGGCCAGAGGACTTCCGACGCGGCGGATGAGTTCCCGCGCCAGGGGATGGCCTGGCAGGCGAACGGCCACTGTGGGAAGCCCCGCCGTCACGATGTCGGGCAGTTCGGCTCGTTTGGGAAGCACCAACGTCAGGGGCCCCGGCCAGAAACGCGCCATCAGGCAGTCGGCCTGCGGCGGACGGGCGATGGTCAGGCGATCCACCTCCTGGGGGTGGGCAATATGAACGATCAGAGGGTCGAACGAGGGGCGTCCTTTGATCTCGAAAACGCGGGCTACGGCGCGGGGTTGAAAGGCGTCAGCCCCGAGGCCGTAGACGGTCTCTGTGGGAAAGGCCACGACGCCACCGGCTCGGAGGAGGGCGGCGGCCTGTTCCAAAAGATCGGCCCTCATGGCGGTTCGGGAAGGAGGCGCACCCGGCGTCCTTCGACCACCAGCCGGCCTTGGGCCAGCCATCGCACGGCTTCGGGATAGAGCTCGTGTTCGGCCTCCTGAATGCGGGCATGAAGGGTTTCGGGGGTATCGTGGTCCAGGACCGGCACCGCGCGTTGAGCGATGATGGGGCCTGTATCCATGCCTTCATCCACGAAGTGGACGGTGCATCCGGTCACCTTCACCCCGTAGTCAAGCGCCTGACGCCAGGCCTCGAGGCCGGGAAAGGCGGGCAGGAGAGCAGGGTGAATATTCAGCACGCGGTGGGGATAAGCCCGGAGAAGGCCCGATTTGACCATGCGCATGAAGCCGGCCAGAAGGACGGCCTCCACGCCATGCTCGTATAGGCAGGTCAACACGCGCTGCTCGGCCTCGCCATCGAGTTTCGTCCGGAAGGGAGCGGGATTGATGAAGAAGGCCGGAATGTGAGCGCGTCGAGCGCGTTCGAGAATAAAGGCGTCGGCCACGTCGGAGATGACGCAAACGATGCGGGCGGGGAGGCGGCCCGCTTCGATCGCATCCTGGATGGCCTGCATGTTGGAGCCGCGCCCGGAACCGAGAACGCCCAGCCGCAGGATCGGGGTGGGTGCCATGAACAACTCCTGTTCCTCAGGATACCCTACCGGTGCATACGCCCTCTGACAAGCCGAAACCCGCCTCGAACTTTTGCTTGCGCGGTTCCCCTCACGCGCTCAGAATTTCCCCCCGAGAGGAGTCCATCCCATGCCGCGAATGCCGGAACTCATCGTCGCCCTCGATTTCCCAACAGCAGCCGAAGCCCTGCGCTGCGTCCAAGCCATGCCCGAAAATCTTTCCTTCTACAAAATCGGGCTCGAGCTCTTCACCGCCGAAGGCCCCGCGTTCTGCAGAGTTCTCGTGGACAAGGGCCATCGGCTCTTTCTCGACCTCAAACTTCACGATATCCCCAATACCGTCGCTCGAGCCGTCCGCTCCGCTGCCCGCTTGGGGGCTTCGTTTCTCACCGTCCACGCCTCCGGGGGACGCGAGATGCTCCGGGCGGCGGCCGAGGCGGCAGCCGAGGCCGGTGGCCAGGGGCCTAACCTTCTGGCCGTCACCGTTCTGACCAGTTTGGATGCGGAGGCGCTGGAGACGATTGGCATTGCCCGTTCGCTCTCCGAACAGGTCGTTCGTCTGGCCGAACTGGCTTTGGAAAGCGGTGTTCACGGTCTTGTGGCCTCGGTCGCGGAAGCCGCCGCCTTGAGGGCGGAGTTCGGTCCCGATCCCATTCTTGTCACCCCCGGCATTCGGCCTGCCGGCTCGGAGGCGGGCGATCAGAAGCGGACGGCGACGCCCGCGGATGCCATCCGGGCCGGGGCCGATTATCTTGTCGTGGGCCGTCCCATCACAGCTGCGCCGGATCCGGGCCTGGCAGCGACCTCCTTGTATACTGAAATTCGCCGCGCTCTTGCCCTGCCCGCTCAACCCCTCTAGCCATCGGATGTTCTTTATTCGTAGGGTGTGATGCTCCTCTTTGGCCAAATGTAAAAAAATAAAGTCCTGACCCCAAAAGACGAAATGTGCCTCAGGTTTCTCCAATCCCTTGTTCGACCGTTTTTTATTTCTCTGAAAAGTAATCGGAATCTATTTAATTTCAATTGTGGAAACGCCGACATTGTATTCAACCATCAGTTGTGCCAATGTTTCGCCGTCAATCAACACGACCTTTGCGTCGATCCGTGATACATACGGCATTCGAGGTAAAGTCGGATGTCGTGATAAAAAGTCCTTGCGAAAGGTGTGCTCTTTTCCGTCACCGTGGAGCTTTAGCAAGGGAACAGGCACGTCTGATAGTCAGGAATAGCCATTGAATCTTCCTATACTATATTCATCGCGCCGTCGAACGCCGCAGTCGAAGAGTGGCGCTTCCCGCCATACCGTGCGACCGCCGGTTTGGACCTTGATGTTCTGTTCGTTCTCCCGTCCCATGTCCATCATGTTGGACAGCTTCCGTTTTATTCTTTCAGCCAGTGGAAATTCGGTCAACCTTTGCCTTTGGTGTCACATTTCTTAGGGTTTCTTGTGGTATCTCGTTCTCGGGGCAGTCGTTGAGAAATGACCATCTGGCTAGAGGAAGACGACAACGACGACGAGAAAGAGGGGGTGGAGTCGCCTTTCTCATTGGCTTGCTGGCGCTTATTTAGCCTTGCGGCCGTCTCTATTCTGAGATAGGGTCGGAGAGAGTATGCGACTTGGGATATGCACTTCGCCGGACCGCTTGGCTGCGGCACGGGAGGCCGGTTTCGCCTATGCTGAATTGAGCTGTGCCACCCTCCGGTATGATCTTGGGGAGTCGGACGCCGCCCATACACTCCAAACGCTGCGAGAGGCGCCCCTGCCTATCGAAGCATTCAACGTTTTCCTGCCCCCGACACTCAAAGTGACAGGCCCCGCCGTGGATGAGACGGCCGTGGAGTCCCATATGGATCGGGTCCTGCGCCGCGCCGCCTCCGTGGGCGCCTCGATCGTGGTGTTCGGCAGCGGTGGCGCTCGACGGGTCCCAGAGGGGTTTCCCCTTGAGGAAGCGCAGGCGCAATTTGTCCGCGCGGCTCGACGAGCGGCCGAAATCGCCGACCGCTATGGCCTTACCATCGCTCTTGAACCCCTGTACAAACGGAGCTGCAACTGGTTCAACCGAACCGATCAGGGGCTCGCCCTCGTCCGGACGGTCTCCCATCCTCGCCTCCGATTACTGACCGACCTCTTTCACTTGGAACGAGAGGAGGAGCCTTTCGAGCATCTGGTCGAAGCGGGGCCTATGCTGGCCCATATCCACCTGCCCACCCCACCGCTTCCCGACGTTGCTTGGGGTGAGGCCGGTGTCTTCGATTTCGGCGGCTTTTTTTCCGCGCTACGCCGCGCCGGCTATCAGGGACGGCTGAGCGTGGAAGACAACAACGGCGTCCTCGCTAACAGCACGCTCCCGGCTGTCGAGGCTTTTAAGCAGATCCGGGAGTGGATCGAGGCGCGGGGAGGCGCTTGACGTAGATGTTCAACGGATCGTTCGGCGCGTAATAGTCGGTTACTTCAGCCTCCAACCGATACCCGCACCGCTCGTAGAACCCTCGCGTTGCTCGATAGGCCGGACGTCCCGACGTCTCCAGAACGCATAATGTTCCTCCCCGCGCAGCGATTTCCCGCTCCGCGTGATTGAGCAGTCGGCGCCCATATCCCCTCCCCTGGCACGCGGGATCCACGGCAATCCAGTAGATATCGAAGGTGCCCGCCGTGCAGGGAGTGGGTCCGAAGCAGACCCACCCGGCCACGGCGCCGCCGGCATCAAGCACCCAGGACTGATAGTGGCCGCCAGGTCCGTCACGAAGCGCGTCATCCAGGACCTCGCGAGCGATTTCCAGTTCGTGAGGCTGGAAAACGGCCGTCCGGCGAACCAGCTCAAGCACCGCTTCTCGATCCCGCTGCTCGGCGCGCCGGATCACCGCCTCCGAGGCGGCAACGGGCCGAAACGCCGGAGTCGTGACCCGCGCCGAGCGGCCGAGCCGGCGAGCGGCATTCTGGATCATCGAGCGAACAAAGATCTCGAAGGAAAAACCAGCTGCCTCCAGGGCCCGGCTGAAGCCCGCTTCAGGGGCGATATCCGGGTTGGGATTGACCTCGATCACGACCATCTGTCCCCGCTCGTCCATCCGGAGATCCACCCGGGCATAGTCGCGACAGCCAAGGGCGCGCCAGGCCTCGCGCGCCAGGGCCATCGCCCGTTCCTGCTCCTCTTCGGAAAGCGGCGCCGGTAAAAGCCGCGGCGTGTGGCGATACTCGAACGAGCGGGGCCGCCATTTCGCAGCATAGGTGAGAATCCGGGGACGGTCGGGTCCAAAGGCGCTGAAATCAATCTCCGCCGGCGGAAAGACGTGGAGACGGCCGTCCATTTCGGCTAATGAAACGTTTAGTTCACGGCATCCGACAAACGTCTCGATCACCGCCGGTTGATTCATCCTGCGATGGATGCGGCGGACGGCGGCGGGAAGCGCATCGCCGGGCCATTCCACCACGGAGCGCGCATCAATTCCTTCGCTGGCGTCGCTTCGAAGCGGTTTGATGATGTAGCGGCCGGGAGGGAGCACCCGCGGCAATGGCAGCTCGCCCGGAGGAACGATCGTTCCCGCCGGAACCGGAAGACCGGCCGCTGCCAGGATCGCTTTGGTGACCGCCTTGTCAAGGGCCAGGCTGAGACACCGGCTATCGTTGCCGGTCGTCTCCCGACCGAAGGCGTGGGCGACAGCCGGAACGCGGTTGGCTTCTTCGGGATCGTTGGGGAGGGCTTCGACCAGATTGAAGAGAAGAGGCGCCGGATGGCTGGCCAGGATGGCAGGCAGATCGGTCAAGGCCCGGAGCGGAGCCTTTGTGAATGGAACGCCAAGGCGTTCGAGGGCACGCGAAACCGCCTCGACCTCGTCCAAAACCCCCTGTTCGCTTGCCGCCGATGAATGGGGCTGGTTATAGAGAAGAAGAACCGCCTCGGTCCCGTGCCTCATTTCGGAGGGAGGGTCGGGCTTTTTCGCGCCCGCCGCATGGTCCGCACCCCCCCCTCCGGCACGATGGCGCTTTGCCTACCCGAAGCGACCTGCCAGACGCCTTCTGCACATTCCGAGCCGATGACAGGAGCATGCTCGGTCTCATGACGATAGCGGGGCTCGGGATAACTGACCATCATGCCCTCGTAGTTTCGAAGGACCGTATGGGTTGGGCTCATCGAGACGATGTAATTTGGCAGCAGAGGCACTTTCCCGCCCCCATGAGGCGTATCCACCACGAAGGTCGGGATCGCCAGGCCGCTTACCCGCCCGCGGAGATACTCCATGATTTCAAGCCCCTTGGCGAGTGGCGTCCGAAAGTGCTCTACGCCCCGGACAAGGTCGCACTGGAAGAGGTAATAGGGTTTGACCCGCATCCGGAGAAGACCCCGGCAGAGCTGAGCCATCACCTCGGGCTCGTCGTTGACCCCCCGAAGTAGAACGGACTGATTCCCCATCGGAATGCCCGCATCCACGAGAGCTGCACAGGCAGCGGTGGCTTCCGGGGTCAGTTCCTGAGGATGGTTGAAGTGGGTGTTCACCCATATGGGATGATATTTTCTGAGCATTGCCGTCAGTTCTGGCGTAATCCGCATGGGAAGCACCACCGGGGTCCGGGTCCCGATCCGGATCAGCTCGACGCTCGGCACACTGCGAACGGCCTCGAGAATCCGCTCGAGGGCCGTCGTTTCCATGGTGAATGGATCGCCCCCGGAGATAATCACATCCTTGATCTCCGGGTGCTGCAGGAGGTAGCCGTGGATCATCCGAAGACGGGGCCACGTGAGGGTGATTTCCCGCGTGCCGGCCACGCGCTTCCGGGTGCAATGGCGGCAATACATGGCGCAGGTGGTCGTGGCCATGATCAAAGCCCGATCCTGGTAGCGATGAATCAGCCCCGGCACCGGCATGTCATCCTCCTCCTCGAGGGGATCGGACTTCAGGAAGGGCGGATCATGGAGCTCCTGAAGCTGAGGAACGGACATTCGGAAGATGGGATCCAAATCGTCAAGACGGCGGATCAGCGAGGCATAATAGGGGGTTATGGCCATCGGATAGCGGGCCACAACCTCATTGACCGCGCCGGCCATACGAAGATCCGGGAAACACTCGAGTAGAGCGCCAACGGAGCGAAGCCGATTCCGGATCTGCCATTTCCAATCGTTCCACCGCTCGCTTTTCTCAATAACGAGACGGGAACTCAGATGAGCTTCAGAGGGTGAACATTCGGTTTCAGCCGAGAGAGACGCCGCAGATGGCGTCGAACACAACGGGGGTTCGTCAATCGTTATGAGGCTTGATTCGGTGCTACTGCCACCTTCGTTCATGGGTGCCCCTTTTCTCCGTTTTTGTCCGCCACCACAGCAAAGACGAACCGCGTCTCGCTGTGTCAGCCTGTCTCAGCTTACAAACTCCACACTCTGTTGGAATTTTATGCCGCTTCAACCACTATCTATTGTGCTCGTAAATTTGTATCACCGCATACAATAGAACATTCTCGAAAATAGTCAACGCGGAGCACACAATTTTAATTTTTTTTTTTTTTATTTGTTGGATGTGGTTTTGGAAAGAAGCTCTTGGAGGTGCTTGACGTAGGAAGCGCCTCCGCCTGGACGGTAGCCGGTGCGCCCGATCTCTTTTCCTGTGGTATCGAGAAGCACGATAGTAGGATAACCCTGTATGCCGAATTGTGCCTGCAGTTTGCGGTTCTGGCTCTTGAGTGCCGGCGGCTGGGGTTTGCGCATGGGAAAATCAAGCTCGACGAGAATGAGGTTTTCAGAAGCGTATTTCTTGAATTCGGGGGTATCAAAGACCTCTTTTTTGAGCTTGATGCACCACCCACACCAGTCAGAGCCGGTGAAGTCGAGCAGAATAGGCCGATTTAGGTCCTTGGCCTTTTTGATCGCCGTTTCATAATCCGTCAGCCACTCCGCGGCCGGCTTTTCGGGATCAGCGACGCTGAGTTTGGCTCCCTCCATTTGAGCCGCCGCCACCAGCTGTTCGCCCCAACTGAGGATACCCGAGAGGGTGAGAAGAACAGTAATGCCCAACGCCGACCGTTTCATCAGGCTCTCCTTTCGCCTTGGTGCTTTTAAGATAATTCTTCGTGGCGCAAAAAGAAACCTATTTTTTCAGACCCGATTGGCCAGTGCCGTCTGTTCGTTCCGGTAAATACCGAGCAGACGAACGCCATCGGTGACCGGTTTGAGCTCTTCCAGAACCGCCCGGAATCGCTCGGTGGCTCCGTGTTCCGCCGCTTCGATGAAAAAGCCATACTCCCACGGCTTGCCGGGAAGCGGACGACTCTGAATGAAGGTCAGATTGATGCCATGGCGCCGGAACGGTTCCAGGCTTTCCAATAGCGCCCCTGGGCGATTGGCCAGGATGACGTGAAGCAGGGTCCGCCACTCGCCCGGAGTGGGGAGACGGCTCTCCCAGCCCGGCTCGAGCCGGCGGAGCACGAAAAATCGTGTTGCGTTGGAGGGATCATCCTGAATGTTCTCGGCCAGGATCTTCAAACCGTAGAGCCGCGCCGCATGAACGCCGGCAATCGCCGCGGCGTCCCTGTGCTCGCGGATTCGGAGAGCGGCGTCCGCCGTGCTGCTCATGGCCACCCGTTCGGCGCCGTCGAGATTGGCGTCGAGCCAGGCTTCACATTGGGCCAGCGCCTGAGGATGACTGTAGACGACCGTGATCCTTCCGAGCGGCGGCGCCTCTGCGGAGCCAAGCAGGGCCTGATGAACCGGCAGACTGAACTGGGCAACCACCGTGGTCCAGTCCGAGCGGGCCAGTTGATCCAACGTCTGCGTCACAGGGCCTTCGGTCGAATTTTCGACCGGCGCAATGGCCTCCTCGACGCCGGCCGAAGATTCGGGCGAGAGGCTCCAGAAGAGTTCCCGAACGGTTCGGCACGGATAGGGCTCGAATCCATCGCGGTAATAGGCCAGACAGGCCTCATGGGAGTGGGTACCTTCGGGTCCGAGAAAAGCGATCTTTTTCATAACTTCCATTTCCCTTGGGTTGACAAAAAAAAACCGCGCGTCCGTTAGCCGGACACGCGGTTGGCCGTTTCATCCTGTCGTCCTGGGCGCTCTCTACCCGGCCGACCGGACGCGCGTGTCCGGCCGACTAAAGGCGAAGATGGCGTACAGGACAATCCGCTCCATAGCACTTATCATCATGCCTTTTCGCGCTCCCCTTGTCAACAGAGGAATTCGGTTCCCACCATCTGACCTTGGCCGTCGCCACGTCCTTCGATTTCGTCCCCGACAGCCCTGGGGCAGCGATTAACGGGGGATTTTTCTGAGAAAGCCTCTTGGCCAGACCCCATGGAGACTCTCAGATGGGGAATTCCAGGACCGTCCAACTGGCCGGAGGCAACTCGAGAGTTTCCGAAAAGGGAATTTGGGCGCAGGATATTCCCACACGATCTGGTTGCTCCAGCGTATTGGCCGCTTGGAGGTCCTCGCCGCCCGTCAGCCGATGCATGGTGATCATTCGTTCCGTCACCGGTGTCACACCTCGAAAACGGAACCATACCCGAACCGGTTCCGTCTCCTGTTTGTGAACTATGGAGACGCTCAGCCGACGGCGGGAATTGTCCACACTGGCCAGAACGTCCAGAGCCGGTACGTCGCGGTAATGAACCAGTGTCGGCCGTGTCTCATCCCTCGCCTGATCGGGATCCACGATCCCGCAGAAAAAGCGTTCATGCTTTCCGGAAAAGGTCGGTCCGTCCACCGCCGTTTGAATCACCTGACCGGAATGCACCTCGCGCATCAGGCGGCAGGGATAAAAGATCGTCTGACGCACGGCGCGCATCCGATCCGTAAAGATAAGGCCAAGCGTGTTGACCAGCAGGGCGATGTTGGAGAGACCGATCACGCGCACATGACGAAGCACGACGTGGAACAGGGAGGCCACCGTGAGCGCATCGGTGTAGGTATAGATCTCCTCCAAATCCCCCACGGCACCATGACGGGAACGATACCATACGTTCCACTCGTCGAGCGCCAGTCGGGGGGGCTCGCGTCGCGTGAGGCAACCATCCATGGCCTCCTGAATGTGGCCCTCCATTTGCCGGATCATCTCCTCGAACACAAAACTGGCGCACATGCTGTCGGCAAAGCCAGGGCGGCCGAAGTAGTTGTGAACCGCAATCAGATCCACTTCGTCAATCAGCGCCCTGAGCACGGTCCGGTCCCACTCCGGATTGGGACGACCCAATCCGCAGACCACAATCCGGATCGAGGGATCCACAGCCTTCATCTCCCGAATCGCCGCCCGGCACCAGGCCGCATATTCCGACGCCGTCTTCTGCCCGGGTTGCCAGTCGCCATAGATTTCGTTCCCCAGAGAAAACCAGCGAATCCCGAACGGCGCATCCCATCCATGCGCCCGTCGAAGATCCGCGTATTTCGTCGGCGTGGACGCGTTGAGATACTCGACCAAGTTGGCCGCCTCTTCCGGACTCTGGGTATGGGCATTGACCGTGTAATAGAGCTCCGCCCCAACGTCACGGCAGAGCGCCCAGGCTTCCGGAAGGCCAAAGGCCGTGGATTGCGGCACGCCGGTCCTCCGGAAGAGCCGGCCGCGCGGACGCTGTTCGCGCGGCCCAACGAGATCCTGCCAATCGAAGTAGGCGGCAGCGCAGCCCCCCGGATAACGGATATGGGTTGGCTTCAACTCCCGGAGCATGGCCACGACGTCCGCTCGAAGGCCATCAGGACGTGCCAGGGGGCTCTCCGGATCATAGAGCCCCGGGTGAATGCAACGGCCAGCCAGTTCGATGAACTGACCAAAGAGCGGGCCCTCAATGGGACCGACGGCTTGCCTTCCGAAGAGAGTAATTTCCCCGGTTTGCATGGCCCGTTTAAGACTTTCGAATGGCGCGCCGGATCGCGCGGATATGTTCCGGCCCTGTTCCGCAACAGCCGCCAATCACCGAAACGCCCGCTTCAACGAGCGCCACGGCATAGGCGGCCGTCTCCTCTGGTGTTTCCCGGAAGATCGTCCGGCCCCCTTCGAGCACGGGCATGCCCGCATTGGGCATCGCCAAGAGCGGAACGGCCCCGGCGGCCGCCGCCTTCATCCGGCGGATGACCGCCACCATGTCGCGTCCGCCCGTCCCGCAATTGGCCCCCACGATATGGGCGCCGGCCTCGAGCGCCGCTTCGACGGCCCGTTCCGGGGTGACCCCCATCATGGTGGCGTAATCGCCGGACGGCTGAGGATCAAAGGTGAAACTGGCGAGGACGGTCAACGCCGTGTGCGCGCGGGCCATGCGGATCGCAATCGCCGCCTCCTCAATGGCCGTCATGGTCTCCACAATGACGGCATCGGCGCCTCCGGCTTCCAGCGCTTCGATCTGTTCGCGAAAGGCGGTGGCAAAGGCCTCCGCCGACTCATCCCCAACGGGCTCGAGAAAAGCGCCGGTGGGACCGACGCTGCCCAGAACGTACTGCCGGCCATCGGCCACCTCGCGGGCCAGCCGTGCCGCCGCGCGGTTGATCTCCCCCACCCGATCCGCCAGCCCGTAATGGCGAAGCTTATAGCGGGAAGCGCCAAAACTGTTGCACTCGACGATGTCGCTCCCCACGTCGGCATAGGCACGGTGGATGGCCTGAACCACATCGGGATGGGTCAGACACCACAGCTCCGGGCAATCCCCGGGCGGGAGCCCGCGGGCCTGAAGCTGGGTGCCCATGGCCCCATCGGCGATCAGGATCTCACCCTCATGAATCCGTTCAAGCATGGTCTTCATGCCTCCATTTAACTCCACCGGACGCCTTCCGTTCAATGGAATTCTGGGCTTCTCCGACACATCCCTTTTGTACTAGGATTCTTTCGGCCGTCATGGTCAGGACTGTTCTCATGCGCGGGAAGGAGATGCGCGTCGTTTTCCTGGCGCTCACCCTGATGAGCGCTGGCTGTCTCGATCCCGGACGGGTCCATCGCTCTGTGGAGCCCGCATCCGCTGCGATTCACGTCGAAACGGTGGCCCGCGGCACCCAAAGCTGGAATGGCGCTCCGCTTCCGCCGTATCCGTCCGGCGATCCGGAAATTACGATCCTCCGCATCACCATTCCACCGGGCGCCCGGCTCGACCGCCATTGTCATCCCGTCATCAATGCCGGCTTTCTCGTCCGGGGAGAGCTGACGGCCGAGACGGATGCCGGTCAACGGCTGTCGCTCCACGCCGGCGAAGGCCTGATCGAAGTCGTCAACACGTGGCATTTCGGGATAAACGAAGGAAACGCTCCGGCCGAAATCATCGTCTTCTATGCGGGCACTACGGGAATGCCGTTAACCGTCAAAGCGGAACGCTGAATCCTCTGCCTCGCCGACATTGTCCCCTTGCATGAGACGACCCGAACCATTACACTCGTCCCCGTGGAAGCACCTCTCAGTCCATCACCCTTGAACGGGGCGGTTCCAACCGCCGGGACTCCGGAACGGTTGCGAGGCAAAGGGCGGCAAATGCGCAGCCGCCTCCTTTCGGGCCTTCTTGTGCTGATTCCCCTGGGGGTGACGCTCTTTACCCTGCGCTTCCTCATTCAGTTCTTTGCGCTGTTTATTCTCCCTCTGGAACGAATTCTCCCGCCCTCGACCCCGGAATGGCAACGCAACCTCTTCGCCTTTCTTCTCTTCGCTCTCGTCGTCTACGTCATCGGGGTCGTGACTCAGAACGTTCTGGGACGGAAGCTTCTGAACTGGGTCGAATCCCAGCTCACGCGTATACCAGGCATCAGCCTGATCTACTCGGCCACCAAGCAGATCGTCGAGAGTGTCGCTTCCGATCAAAAAACGCCGTTTGAACGGGTCGTGGTGATTGACTGCTTTTTCCCGGGTTATAAGGCGATCGGTTTTCTGACGGGGACTTCGAGGGATTCCGACGGCCGGTCCTATTGCCATATTTTTCTGCCGACCTCTCCAAATCCGACATCGGGCTACCTGCTCCTTGTTCCCGAGACGGCGGTGCAAAGCACCTCCCTGAGTGTGGAGGAGGCCTTCAAGATCATCGTTTCGGCCGGAATGCTTCCGCCGGCAGGCTCATTCCTTCCCCCTCCTCCTGTGCTCCGGCGTGAGGCGGAACCTTCCTAGGCGGAGCTGCTGTTTTTCCGGGAAGAAAGAGCCATCAGGGCGTGAGCGGTTCTCATCGGCAGGGGCTTGAGCCGGCGTCCGCCTTGCAGGATCAGGAAGGCGGTCATTTCGAAAAACATGGCCCGCTGAAGGGTCTCCTCAAAACTCGATCCGAAGGTCACTTCCCCATGGTTATGCATCAGGATGAGCGTATGCCTTCGGGCAGAGGCGACCACCGCATCGGCCAGCTCTGACGACCCCGGCATGTGAAAGGGCACATGTCCTATCGGCCCGATGTAATAGGGAACCTCCGGAGTGATGTCGAACGAGAGTCGCCGGACATCCGAACGGCAGGCCAGCGCGGTCGCCCACGGACTTTGAAAATGAAGCACCGTATGCGCCTCGGGGCGGATGCGCATAATGCCGGCATGGAAACCGATTTCTACAGATGGTTTCGGTCCGTCCACGAGCATGCCGTCGGCGATTCTGCAGAGGGAAATGTCGCCTGGGGAGAGGCGTTCGAGCCAGGCGCGGCTGGATTTGATGAGGAGAAGATTCTCGTCGAGTCGGCATGAGAGGTTGCCGCTGCTGCATGAGACGAGGCGCTGACGGGCGGTTTCGTGCGCTGCCTCGAGGAAGGATCGGATGGTTCGGCGCGGAATTTGTGCCAGGGTTGGGAATTTCATGGGTTCTCTTCGCGTTCGGACTTCTTTCTTCGGAGAATAACGGAAAGGATAGCCACATCCGCTGGAGTAATGCCTGGGATTCTCGATGCCTGCCCGAGGTTTTCAGGTCGGATCCGCTTCAACTTTTCACGAGACTCGAACCGAAGCGCCGAAAGGGAGTCGTAGTCGAAATCAATAGGAATCGTTTCGTACTCAGACTTTCTGATTTTCTGCGCTTGGTCGTTCTCCCGGGCGATATACCCTTCGTACCGGATACGGGTGATGACCTCGTCACGGATCTCTTCTGGGATTTGATGACGAATGTCGTCCGGAAGCTCGCGCCAGCCCTCTTCTGATCGTCGGATCACGGCAGCAAGAGGAGTATTATCCGCACCTATCGTGTTTTTAAGCCGATGAATGGTGGCTTCTATCTCCCGTTCGCTTAATTCGATTTCGGCCAATCGTGAGGGTTCGACAAGTCCAATATCTTTTGCGGTATTCAAAAGGCGGTAGGGAGCATTATCCTGCCTAAGAAGAAGACGGTGCTCGGCCCGGGATGTGAACATCCTGTAAGGTTCGTCGGTTCCTTTCACAACCAGATCGTCAATCAACACACCAATGTAGGCCTCATCCCTCCGGAGAATGATCGGTGGAAGTCCCAATATCTTGCGTGCGGCATTCACACCGGCCACAAAACCCTGAGCCGCCGCCTCCTCATAACCCGTTGTTCCATTGATCTGACCAGCGAAATAAAGCCCTTCCACCCGTTTCGTTTCAAGGGTGTGAAAAAGTTGGGTTGGATCAGAAAAATCATACTCGATTGCATACCCGTATTGAAGAAAGACCGCCTTTTCCAGACCTGGGATTGAGTGAATCATCCGCTCTTGAACCTCTTCAGGAAGGCTGTTGGAGGTTCCATTCGGATAGATCTCTGGGACCTCGCGTCCCTCCGGCTCAATAAATAGGTGATGTGAGCTCTTGTCGCGAAATTTGACAATCTTGTCCTCGATCGAAGGACAATACCGAACCCCAGTCCCCGTAATCAATCCCCCATAGAGCGCACTGTCCTTGAGGTGTGACTCTATGATGCGGTGGGTTTCCTCCGTTGTATGCGTCAAATAGCAGGGTAAAGGATCCGACCCAGGAAACCATGGCATCAGGGGTGATATGGAATAATGTTCCACGTGGAACATTCCGTGCGATTGTTCCACGTGGAACAATTTCCACTCCGTTCGAACCGCCCAGGAGAAAAAGGGAGGTGGTTCATCGCCCGGTTGTATCGTTATCCGGTCGTATAGGATCGAATCCCTATGGAGCCTGGGCGGTGTCCCGGTTTTAAGGCGTCCCATTTGGAATCCGAGCATTTGTATCTCTCTGGAAAGGGCACAGGAAGGAGGTTCTCCGATACGTCCACCGGGAACGACCCGCTTGCCGAAGTAGAGGGTACCGTTGAGAAAGGTTCCTGGCGTCACGATGACGGCCTTGGCGATCAGGGGCTCCGAACCGTTGAGCATGACTCCCTTGGCTTTTCCATTCTGGACAATCAAGGAGGTAGCCTCGCCTTCGATAAGTGTCAGCCCAGGCGTATGCTCAACGACCCACGCCATGCGTCGGGAGTAGGCGGGTTTGTCGCATTGGGCGCGATGAGATCGGACCGCTGGCCCTTTTTTTGTGTTGAGAACTCGGAGTTGGATCGCGGTATAGTCGGTGTTTCGCGCCATTTCCCCACCCAGCGCATCAAGCTCGAAGACAAGATGGGATTTTGCGATGCCTCCAATGGAGGGATTGCAGGACATTCGGCTGATCGCCTCTTTTTTCAAGGTAATCAAGGCAGTCGCCATTCCGAGCCTGGCTGCGGCGAGGGCCGCTTCGCATCCAGCGTGTCCGGCGCCAATCACAATCACATCGAATTGGTTTGAAAGGCAGCTCATTTTCCTACACAAAACCGACTAAAAATCTGACTCAAGAGATCGTCGTGATAGACTCTCCCTGTAATCGCGCCTAGAGATTCGGCAGCCGTTCGCAGGTGGACTATGGGAAGAGTTGGGTCAGCCCGACTCTGAAGAGCGGCAAAAGCCATGCTAAGTTCACGTTCGGCTTCCAAAAGATAACGGCGATGGCGCTCCGAAATGGCAACACCCGATTGAGTCAAAGGAACAATGTCCAGTAACTCCAGAATCGCTCTCTTGAGCTCAGAAATTCCCATCTTCGTCATGGCTGATATACATACCGTTTGGTTTATTCCTTGAATTGTGGGAGGTGGGCCGATGCCAAGGTCACACTTGGTGCGAACCAGAATCGTCTTGACTTTTTGATTGCATATCGTTTCCTTGTCCTCCGACGAAAGCGGTTGCGAGGCCTCGACAAGATGAAGCCTGACGTCGGCTTGTGCGATCAGCGCCTTGGCCCGTTCGACACCCTCGCGCTCGACCGGGCACCCCGTCTCTCGAAGCCCCGCCGTATCCACAAGGCGAATCGGAATCCCCTCTAAAATCACCAGCTCCTCCAGCGTGTCCCGCGTCGTCCCAGGAATCGGCGCAACAATAGCCCTCGGCCGGCCCAGAAGCACGTTCATCAGCGTGGACTTCCCCACATTCGGCCGACCCGATATCACCACCAGCGCCCCCTCCCGAAGACAATGCCCCGTATTCCACGTTTGAAGCAAATTACGTATCGTTTCGTTTGCCAACTGGATCCGCCTCTCTGCCGATTCAGGAAGTCCGGCGGGAACCTCATCGTCATCGAGAAAATCAAGCCCGGCCTCAAGATCGGCCGCAGCGCTCACCACAGTTTCATACAGCCCATCCACCTGATGGCGAAGCGCTCCACGCAGGTGCTCCGCGGCGGCAACCGCCGCCCGTTCCGATTGGGCGGCAATCAGATCCATCACCGCCTCCGCCTGCGTCAGATCGAGCCGACCATTGAGAAAGGCCCGCCGGGTGAACTCACCCGGCTCCGCCAGACGAGCTCCGCTCTCGAGAACAAGCCTCAAAAGACGCCGCACGCTCTCCCGCCCACCATGACACTGAAACTCGACCACGTCTTCCCGGGTGTAGCTTCTCGGCGCCCGAAAGATCAGCAGCACCACTTCATCATAAAAACCCTCCGGTCCCTCAACCCGCCCGACCGCAAAGGTCCCATGCGGACGCTGCGAAGGCAAAGGCCCCGATCCCCGGAACAATCGGTCTGCGATCGCAAGACTCTCCGGCCCCGACACCCGAATGATCGCAATGGCCCCCGCTCCCGGCGGCGTCGCCAAAGCGGCAATCGTCTCGTTCTCTTTCATCGCTTGTTTCAGTCTACTCACTCTATTATCCTTTTTCCACACGCATTCCACCCCAAAATCCCATGACCCGCCGAGAACGACTCCTCGCCACCCTTCAAGGAAAGCCGGTCGATCGCCCAGCCGTCAACTTCTACGAAGTCGGGGGCTTCCGCGTAAATCGGTACGATCCCTCGCCATTCAATATCTACAACTCGCCCGACTGGCAGCCCCTTCTCGATCTGGCAGAAACCGAGAGCGATCTGATCCGCATGGTCTCGCCGATCCGAAAACGCCGGTATGAATCGGAATGGCGCATTCTTGAGCACACCGAATCTTGGATGGAAAACGGTTCCCAATACACACGGACCGTTCTGACCATCGGCCGCCGAACGCTGACCTCGCTCTCCCGCCGCGATCCGGAGGTCTCCACCCTATGGACTCTCGAGCACCTCCTCAAGGATCGCGCCGATGCGGAAGCCTTTCTCTCCATCCCCGCCGAATTGATGACCTTCTCGCTTGAAACCACCCCCATTGTCCAGGCGGAAGCCGAACTTGGCGACCGCGGGTTGGTCATGGTGGACACCGCCGACCCTCTCTGCCTGGCCGCCAGCCTCTTTTCGATGGAAGATTACACCATCGTCGCCCTGACGGAACCGTCTCTCTTCCACGCCCTCCTCGAGCGTTTTGCCGCCCGCTTGTGGCCCGAAACGGAAGAGATCGCCCGCCGCTTCCCCGGCCGGCTCTGGCGCATCTACGGGCCCGAGTATGCTTCCGAACCCTATCTTCCGCCCTCGCTCTTCGAGGAGTATGTCGTCCGATACACCGGCCCAATGGTCAAGATGATTCAGCGCACCGGAGGCTATGCGCGACTCCATTGCCATGGCCGCCTGCGCCATATCCTTCCCGCCATGGCCGCCATGGGCATTGATGCGCTCGACCCCATCGAGCCGCCGCCGCAGGGCGATGTCGAGCTGATCGAGGTCCGCGAGCAATACGGCCGCCAAATGGTCCTCTTCGGAAACATCGAAGCGTCGGACCTCGAAAACCTGCCACCCCCCCAGTTCGAACAGAAGGCCCGGAAGGCGCTGCGCGAAGGCACGGCAGGCGAAGGCCGGGGCTTTGTCCTCATGCCCTCGGCCGCCACCTATGGCCGCCGCATTTCGCCAACAACCCTCGAGAACTATCGCACCCTCCTCCGCGTGGTGCAGTCGCCCCCCACCAGCAGTGGATAGGCCACATGCGGCCGCACGCCGTTTTCCTCCTCTCCGCTGCTCTGATCGGAAAACGTCCGGCCAAATGAAACGACCGGCGGCTGTTGCCCATTTTCCCCTTGGAGACCCCTCACGTTCATGGGGCGTGGCAGGGTCAGGACACCATCCGCCACGTTGTGGATCGCGACACCGGCCGTCCCTGCCTGGTATATGTGGCGTCCTTCGAGACTCCTGACACCGATCTCTGACTGGATCTCGACGACCTCATGGAGTCCAACCGCTTGGATGGGCTGCGTTTGACTGGCGAACGATCGGCGACGCGGTGCTGGCGCGCATGACTTTGGAGGGTTTTCCAAAGGCGGGTGAACAGCGAAACGATAACAAAAACCCAGGACCCCCAGAACAATGGCAACGCGTCTGGCTGGACCTCAGCCTGGATGAAAGGCCGAATACAACCAAGGGGTAGACATCGGTGCGCTGGCAATCGCCCTTGCGGCATTGGCCGCCGAAGCGCTTCACGGTGCCTACGGCACGCGGGCGCAGGGGCGGCTCGATTTTGAGGCCGATGGTGGGACCATGGAGCGCGACTTAGGATATCACCTTGCAGCGATCCGCCCTTTCCTCGATTTCATCCGGGCCTTGGGCGCGGCCGGCGTGCCGGCGTTCGATGCCGATTTCAAGAGGCTCTTCGACGCCTCCGTACACCGCAGCAGGCCACGATTGGCTGGTATCCCCGTCCGACTCAGGTCTGGATCCTTCAGCGAACCGGAGCGACAACGGCGTGGTTTGTGGAGGCGCTCACAGGATGGGAGGGAGATCCGGAGGCGATAGGGGAGGCCGTCCGAGTCAAACGCGTCGAGACGGTGCGCTTTGAAAACCGCCTCCTGCCGCCCGAGCAGGCCCTGGCTGTTCGAGTCCGCCAGGGGATCAGCGTTTGACTGGTGCTGCGCCTTTCAGGGCCCTCATACCCGTATGCGACCGCACGAGTGAGGGCCCCTTGGACGTCTGGCACGCAATTCCGTAAATCGTCCGCCGGCATGGCCGCGTTCGGGCGCGCCCGTGCGCGTTCTCGCCGATCGTCAAACTCCCCATCCGGGCAGAAATCCTTCCTGCCCATGCTCCAAAAAAAGGAGGGCCAGCAGGAGAAAACCCACGCCATCCACCGCCTCGTACACATGGCTGCCGGGATACCCTTGAAACATCCCCTCTTCGAAGAACGCCTGAAGGGCTTCATCCGCCACGGCATGCGCCTCCTCCAGCAGCCGATTCGCGTCCAATACCAGGCCGGCGCGGGTCAGGAAGTGGATGACACGGCCATCGCTCTCGGCATAGGCTCACCGCCCGGTCGTCCGGGGACGGGTGCGAACCGTCGCCGCCGCCCCCCGCCGGGCGTGCTCAGCGAACACCTCTTCCCCGGTAAGGGTATAGAGCGAAAGAGCGGCTTCGAACACCGCCGCCGGGTAGTCGTGCGTCGGCCACTGGTCCGTATTCCAGAAATCGGCGTAGAACCGCGGCCAGTAGCCGGGCGACGCGGGGCGGACGGGCTTTCCGTCGCAAAGGCCAACCTGGCCGAAGTATCGGCCCGAGGCAGGATCGTAGGCGTAGCGGAGATAGGGACGAACCGCGAGGGCAGCCATCTCGCCTGACGGCTGACCCGGTTGGTCGTGACCACTCTGCAAGGAGGGGCGCCGGTCGCATTAATGGCATCCGGTCAACCTCTTCGAACTTCGAGAGCGGGCGGCCGGCGGTCATGAAGGATCGAGATCGTAGGAATCCCATTCGCCGTGGCAGACGGCAAGCTGCCGTTCGGCATAATCGCGACGATCGGCGGCCTGTCGGTGCTGATTAAAGAAGGCGATCGCAACGCCGGCATCGAGCAGCGATTGTTGCAGGCGGGTCACATCCAGCGCGTTCAAGGCCTCCTGGCGAGCGAGGGCCTGAAGGCAGGCAAAGCCGGCCACCTCGCCGAGATGGATCCAGATCGGCTCGAGGCGGATGGATCCCCAGGCCACATGCGTCGCCGAGGCACAGACCGGGACAATAAGGTTGTGCACGTCGTCGCAGACAAGGCTGCGGTAGGGAACCTGACCGGGCCGGAACTCTTCCGTAAGAATCAACTTGCCGTCATAAGGGTAATCCGGCGATCCGACAACACCCGGCTGGTTGCCCCAGGTGCCCAGGTCGCGGCGACATGAGTGACTGTCCATGTACCAGTCCGTAAAGGCCACGCTGTCAGGAAACGGCCGCGGCCGCATCAGGCCCGGCCGGGGCAGGAGATCGTTTTCGGTCAAGACATGGCGGCCCACCAGCCGTCGGGCTTCGCGAACATAGATCTCCCAGGGCAGATGCCCGTTGTCTACGAATTCGTCCGAAGGCAGTCCCCAGGCCCGAAACCGCTCGCGCGCCGGCGAGGGAACCGACTCGTCGTTTTGGAGAAACCACATCAGCCCCAGGGCGAAATCGCGGTGACGCCCGGCTATGCACGCCCGCGTGTCCCAGTCGCCCTCCGGATAGTCCCAGTTCTCGCCAGGCAAAATGGGCGCGTTGTAACTGTTCTTTCCATTAAGATCGCACGAAATGGTGAGGGCGCGGCGCGTGTACGTCAAAAACTCCGTCCGGTCGTATCCCTCCGGCGGCCGGTCGAGAAGAATGCAGCGGGCGGGATCGCGGCAGACGCAGGCCCGCAGGTTGTAAGCTTGCACGGCGCGGTCGGCCGTGCGCGGACTGGCCGGATCACAGGCGCCCTGTCGCGCGCCGAAAGGAACCAGATTGAGGACTTTTTGGATGGCCAGACTGGGCGCCGGGTGGGGTTCGATCTGGGTAAAGAGAACACCCGCGTGCGGCTCTCCAAACTCATCATGTCCTTCTCGCCCCACCCGGTACGGAGCGCCGGCCACCGCAAGCAGATCGCCCTCGTAGGTGGCGTCTACCCAGTGGCGGGCGAGAACGCGGCGCGCCGCGCCGCCGTCCATGGCCCCAAAGATTACCGATTCAATCCGACCCTCCCGGACCATGGCGGCCTCCGGATACCGCCCAAGCCATACCGTCAGATGCGGCGTGGCGGCCACCCGCTCGGTAAAGACCCGTTCCGCGACCGAGGGTTCGAAACATCCGACCGGATACCGATCCATCGGAAAAAAACGGACACCGGCGATGATCGCTCTTGGCATCCCATTGCCCGAGCCCGTTGGCGCACATACCGCCTAAATGGCGGGTATGGTGGGTCAGCAGCACGCGGCACCCGCCGCGGGCCGCGCGCACGGCGGCGGCACACCCCGCAGGGGTGCCACCGGCCACCACGATATCGAACGACTCGATCATCAGGGTTTCTCCTCTTTCACCCCGCGGCCAGGCGAGAACCCCCTATACCATTTCGCCGCGGCCGTGACAACGATCCCTTTGCAAAAATCACGTGCGAACCGCCCGAGAGGGCTGTCCACGCCGTAAGAGAATCAACGATCCTCCATCGGCCAGCGTCTGGCGAAGGATGGTCGGATCGAGACGCTGAACCGGCACGTTGTGTCGGCTCGCTAGGGCACAGGCGACGCCCGCGGCCTCTCCCGTCTGGTTCATGTTGACCATAACCCGCACGGCGCTGAACGCCGTCTTGTCGGCGTCCAGCATCCGACCGGCCAGCACCAGGTTGGGAATACGGAGCGGGAGCAGGCAGTGCCAGGGGATCTGATAAAAGGTCGGATCCTTTTCGACCGGATCACGCCAGCGCCGCCGCACCTCCCAGTTGTTCCGCTTGCCGAGAGCGCCGATCCAGCCCCAACGCTTTCACACGAACAGGATTCAAATGCACGTACCACGTGATGGGCCAGGCTTCCCCTGGCCCCTCGAACAGCACCGCCTTGAACCGTCCTTGAAAGAGCGGACCGACACGCTGGTACCGCCGATTGAACCCAATGCCGTAGGCCGTCTCCAGCCAATGCATCGCGGCACTGAGGTTTGCTTCCAGGGTGGAAAGCACCATATGAAGGGGATTCTCCATCAGCGCGTAGGCGTGCACCTTCACCCGGTAGCGCTCGCTCATGACCCGCAACAGTTCCAACAACTGCGCCTAGCCCGCCGGTTGCCGGAACAACGGCCGCCGTTCGATCCCACGGGCCGTCACATGATCCCATCCGCCCGCCAGTTGAATTCGCAAGGGTCGCGCCATGCGGCTATAGAACCACCGGCCGCGACGCTTCGGCAAATGTAAAAAAATAAAGACCTGACCCCGGGAGAAAAATGCGTTTCTGTTGCGGACTCCTGGGTGCCGGTATACAATAGCAGCATGCCCCTTCGGATCGAACGGACCGTCAAACCCACCCTGACCCCCTTCGGACTTCACCACGGCGACACCTTTCAATTCCGCCTCCGAACCGGTCGCCTCTGGGAGATGACCCTGCTGGCCACGCGCGCGCGTATTCTGGCACGCGATTTCAACCGCCTCCACCACTACCACGATCCCGGCCACGAGAGCGGCGACATCTCGGCCTATGCCTTCACCGCCGACGTCCGCATCAACGGACGCCACTTCCCGCTCCGCCGGGTCGTCGGCACCCCGGAAAGCTTCTACGAGCCCGCACACATAGACGGCGTCTGCCTCTGGTTCGATGCAGTGGCCTGTCTCTTCCGGGACGCCGGCGGTTTCATGGTAGAAAAGGACTGGAAAGGAGGGTGGCTCTGCAAACCCGCTCACGCCGCCCGTTTCGCCGTGCAGGAAGAGGGCCTTTCCATCTGCCCTGAACCGATCCTCCCCTGGTATCCCAACGCCAGCGCCCACCTCGACATCTCCCAGTGCTACGATGGCGAGGATTGCTGGATGGGCCCGTACAATGGGGCCTCGGCGCACTGTGGCCTCGATATCAATATGCCCAGGGGAACAATCCTGACCGCCCCCTTCCATCTCGATGCCCACGAACTCTTCCACAGCACCGCCGCCGGCTTCAACAACAACCGCTGGCGCGGGATCCGGCGATGGGCCGATGGATCCCTATGGACGATTCAGGCGCACCATCTGATCGACATGCTCGTGCCGGAACGGACATCGCTCAAGGCCGGAACCCCTTACGCCACCACGGCCGGCACCGCCATCGGCCTCCATCCCCACACCCATTTCATGTTCCAGATCACCGAACAGGGTGGCCAATACCGCCTCGACCCCTGGATCCTTTTCTGGGCCACCGGCCACTCGCCCACGTTGCTTCCATGAAAGGAGCCCGCTATGTATCGCGCCGGTCAGGAAGAAATTAACGAAGTCGCCAAAGTCATCCATTCCAAGCAATGGTTCCGGACGGGCGATCCCGCCGCCGGCCACCTTCAGGAAGCCGTCCGCTTCGAACAGGAGTGGGCCGCCACCATCGGCACCAAGTATGCCCTTCTCATGTGTGGAGGCGGCACGGCCGCGCTGGTGTGCGGACTGGCCGGACTCGGCATCGGCCCCGGTGACGAGGTCATCGTGCCGGCCTATACGTGGATGGCCACAGCGACCGCCGTGCTCACCGTGGGCGCCATCCCCGTCCTGGCCGAAGTGGATGACACCATGGCGCTCGACCCGGAGGATTTCGAACGCAAGATCGGGCCGGCCGTCAAGGCCGTGATTCCGGTCCATATGATGGGACGGCCCGCCAACCTCCGCGCCATCCTCCGCATAGCGCGGAAACATGGGATCAAGGTGTTGGAGGACTCCTGCCAGATGGTCGGCGGCTCCTACAAGGGACGCCGGACCGGGAGCTGGGGAGATGCCGGAGCCTTCAGCTTCAACTTCTTCAAGATCATCTCCTCGGGCGGCGAGGGAGGAGCCCTCGTGACCAACGACCGCACGATCTACGAGACCGCCTTCGTCTTCCATGATTCAGGATCCTGCTTCCGCCCCCAGGCGGGGACCCTTTCCATCCCGATCTTCGTCGCCCAGCAGTACCGGGCAGATGAAGTCATGGCCGCCATCGCGCGCGTTCAGCTGACGCGCCTGGACGGGATCCTGGCCGACCTGCGCCGGATCCGAAAAACGATCGAGGAGGCCATGACGGGGTTCCGAAAGGTGCGGGTCGCCCCAAATAACGATCCCGAAGGGGATTGCGGCGTATGCGTCGCCTTCCGATTCCGGAACGAAGCCGATGCGCGCGCCTTTCAAAAGGCTCCCGGCGTCGGCGGTTATGTGGGCATTGACCATGGCAAGCACGTCTTCACGGAATGGACACCGCTGCGCGAAAAGCGGATCATGCACCGCAAGGACATGAACCCTTTCTACTTCCGCAAAAATCGCGGCCTGCGCGCCGATTACCGCGACAGCGTCTGTCCCCGCACTCTGGATCTCCTGCGACGGACCCTCTTTGTCGGTCTCCATCCCGACTGGACGGAGGAGCAGGTCCGGGAAAAGATCGCCGCTCTTCGCGCGGCCGCCGCCGCCCTCTGACGCTCCTGAACGCTCCCGTCAGAGTTGTCGGACAGGCTCGCGCTCGCCGCCGGGCAGAACCCGATAGGGCGGGGTTTCATCGGGCGCCGGCTTCTCCAGGCGCGGTCCAGCAAACACAAAACAGGGGTAGAGAATACCGCCCAGCCAGAGCTCGTTGCACCACGACCGCTGAACGACCTGAAGAACGACCAGGTTCCGCTCCCCACGCCGCACATGGGGCGTGAGATCGAAGACGTTGGGGGTATAAAAGGCGTGCGCGCTGCGCCCGACGAAGACGCCGTTGCACCACAGGTTCACCTCGTCCTCCGCGCCGCCAACGAAAAAGCCGATGCCCTCTTCGTCGGCCACGGAGGGGAGATCGAACCCGATGCGATACCAAACAGCCCCCTGACGATAGGGTCCAAGCCCCTGGGCATCCCATGTGGTGGACCACGTGCGGGTGCGCATCCGAAACCGATCCTGCTGCGCGGGATGGTAGAATCCCATGAACTGTCCCATGACGTGGGGATCGAGAATGGTCGGGAGTTCATCGGGCACCGGATAAAGGATGCGGTAATCGCCCGTGGAATATCGAACGGCCGCTTCGACGAAGGGCCCGATGAAAAGGCGCGTCAGATAGGTGCGTCCAACCGTCGAGACGATCTGGGGATTCTTCTGGAGATAGTGGTCATGGTGGGCGACCAGCGCGTCGTAGGCCGCTTTGGCCGCCGGAAAATCGAAGCGGCCGATGGCTTCCCGGAAATCGAGATAGAGTTCGAGAGCGCGCACCGGCTGCGTGAAATAATCGAGATTGCGCCGGTGAAACGCCTCCGTCGCCGCTTGGCCCGCCCCGGCGAAGAGCGCCCGCGCGCGGGCGACAAACTCCCGGGTGAAGATGAGATGAATGGCGCCAAAGCTGCCGGCCTCATGTCCGGCCGATTCCTGTGTCTCGGCGAGGAGCCGGTAGTACTGCACCATGAACGGCGCCGCGGGCCCAAAGGCTTTTTCGCAATAGTCATGGAGCACCGCCTGCCAGTCGAGCGTGATGTCCCAGCCCATCCGGGCCATCAGGTAGTCGTGGGGACCGTTGATGCCATAGGCTTTGTCCTGTTGGTTGTTGTGGCCAATGACGCCGATGCGGTAATAGAAGGGCAGATCCTGGCCCCAGATCTTGAGTTTTGTGTAAGGCATGACGTTTTCGGCCAGATTCCAGTTGTAGCCGTAGAAGGAAAGGGGATTGCCCTGTTCGGCATGGAGACGGCCCCATTGTTCGAGCACGTGGCGGTAGTAGGTCCGCGTCGCACTGCGGGGATCGAGAAGACTGTGGTAGCGGGAGTAAGTGATGTCGGCAATGTTGACCGTGAGGTGGGGATGGGGCTTATATCGCATGGGATAATCGGCGTGAGCCCCATAGAGATACATGCCCAGATAGAGGTTAGGAAACTCGGGAAGAAGCCGTTCCAATACCTGGTTGATGTAGAGGACCAGTTCGTCCGTATGGTCGCGCTCCCCCGTGATCGGATCCACCCGCCCGGATCCGGCCGCCAGAGCGTCGGGCGATTCCGAGAAGCCGCCTCCATCGTTCGGGGAGATGCTGAGCGCGACCGCGTAGTCGTTCGGCCATCCGTTCCGGCGGAACGTTTCCCGGATATCCTCCACCGTCATCTCGATCACCCCGGGATGGGTCGCTTCGAGCTGAAACCAGTTCCGTTCATAGCGGCCGTCCGGCGTTCGAGTCAGCGCTCGCATCTCGGGCTGTTCCTCGAGCTTTTTTTTGTTCTTTTGGATGAGGCCGGCCCAGTAGTGGCCGCCTTCCAGGAACAGCGGGTGGCGACGGTCGCGGCTCTGCGTCTGCTGCTGACGGATTTTCCAAAGCTCGTAGTCCGCCAGTTCCTTGGGCGAGGTCCAGGCGGTGCTGATCCAAGGGCTTCGAACCTCGAACGCCGGCTTCTTGGCCACATCCATCGGCGGGACGACCAGCCGTTCGACCCGCGGGATCAGTTCCCCTTCGGGACCGGGGAAGAGCCAGTCACAGCCCACCTCCCGAAGGAGTTCGTAGAGACCGTGAGCCGTCCCGTAGAAACTTTCGCCGGCGACCAGGACGCGGCCATTCCTGGTGAGCAGTCGGAACGACTCCTTCATCGTGGTCTGGTATAGAGGGACGGCGCCGAGTCGAACCGCGGCCTCGCCGAGGACGAGGGCGGGGACGGGAATGGACGAGAGGGCGGAGGCATCGAGAATCGCCGGCCGCACACCGGTCATCGTCTCGATATGGTAGAGAAGATCGTTGATCACGCGAACGCGGAGCTCCTGAAGCCGGCGGGCCTCCCGTTCCTCTTCCGTGAGCGCGCGGCGGGCGGCAGGGGAAAGGTCGGGCAGGGTAGGGTCGAAGGGTCCGTCGAGAACGATCGGCGCCATCGGGCCTCCCCGTTCATACAGGACGACGGCCTGGCTCATGATCGGCTCCCGGGTGAATCCATACAGTGCCATGACGACCCCCATCCACTCTTTGCGCATCCGCGTTCTCCGTTTCTGGGTTTGGCCCGTTCGCGGTTCATTGTAGCCCATGAGGCCCGAGAAACAAGACCGTTGGCGCCGTCTTGTCGGGTCCGCTTTGGACTTGATTGCCGGCCGGTTCGGATGGAAGATAGGGAGCCTTTACCAGACCCATGAACCTCATCGTCCGTCCCGGCCGCCCCCTCCAAGGCACGTGCCCTGTGCCGGGGGATAAATCCATTTCCCACCGGGCCATCCTCTTCGCCGCCATGGCGGAGGGGCGCTCGGCGATCGAAGGAGTCCTAATCTCAGGCGTGACAAAGCCGATGCTGGAAGCCATCCGCGCGGTCGGCGCCGCCTGGGAGCTGGAGGGGACACGTCTGATCGTCCAGAGCTCGGGATGGCCGCGCTGGCATCCGCCGGCCACCCCTTTGGCGTGCGGAAATTCCGCCACCACGCTGCGTCTTCTGGCCGGCGCCTTGGCCGCCGCCGGCGTGTCGGCCACGCTCGACGGTTCGGAAGGGCTTCGCCGGCGCCCCATGGGCCGTCTGATCGAGCCGCTGCAGAAAATGGGCGTCCCGATTCGGGGAACTGAGGCTGGGACCGCTCCTCTTGTGCTGAGCGCGCGCCCCCAAGATCAACGCCTCCGGGCCCTGGAGATCCGGCTCCCCGTCGCCAGCGCCCAGGTCAAAAGCGCCCTTCTCCTGGCCGCTCTGGCGGCAGGCGGACCCGTCACCGTGGTCGAGCCGCAACTCTCCCGCGACCATACCGAGCGGCTCCTTCGCGCCATGGGCGCCGCGGTGGAAACGGCTCTCGCCGACGACGGCACCGCCCGCCATACGCTCGTCCCCCCAAGTCGCTCCCTGACTCCCTTCACTTTCGTCCCCCCCGGCGACTTCTCGAGCGCCGCCTTTCTTATTGTCGCCGCCCTGATTACGCCCGGCTCTCATCTGCGGCTTCCGGGGGTCGGTCTGAATCCCGGCCGAACGGGCCTTCTGGATACCCTTCAGGAGATGGGGGGCTGGGTGCGCGTCCTGGAGATCCGGGAGCGGCAGGGCGAACCGGTCGGCGAGATCGAGGTTCGCCACTCGCCCCTGCGGGGCATCCGAATCGGCGGCACCCGGGTTCCCGCCATGATTGACGAGTTTCCGGCCTTCGCCGCCGCCGCCGCCTGTGCGGAGGGCTCCAGCGAGGTGCATGGAGCGGATGAGCTTCGGCACAAGGAGAGCGACCGGATTGGCGCGCTCTGCGAAGAGCTGCGGAAAGTCGGGGTTGAGACCGAAGAATACCGGGATGGCTTCCGAATCGTCGGGCGCCACGCCATTCCGGGCGGGGTGTGCGATCCTCACGGCGATCATCGGCTCGCCATGGCCATGGCTGTGCTGGGGCTGGCGGCCGCCGGCCCAATTCGGGTCCGCCACGCAGAGATCACCGAAGAGTCGTTTCCGGACTTTGCGGGTGTTCTCCAACGGCTCGGCGCCGATGTCCGCCTCGAACGGGAGGCGTGAGGGTCATGGGACCGCGTTTCGCGCACCGGGAGGAATGGCATCTGGGTCTCATCGGGTGGCCGCTGGCCTTTTCCCTCTCGCCGGTCATTCACGAGGCCGCGCTTCGCCAGCACGGATTGAAAGGGTGGTACCGGCTCTATCCCATTGCCCCCGGCCCCGGGCTGGAACAGAAACTTCAGACGCTGATCGAACGCCTTCGGACGGGCGAGCTGCACGGACTCAACGTCACCGTTCCGCACAAGGAGGCCATCGTCCCTCTGGTAGACGATCGGACGCCACTGGCCTCGGAAATCGGCGCCGTGAACACGCTTTTTGTGGAAAGCGGCCGCGTATGGGGTCATAATACGGATGCCGACGGCTTCCTGACCGATCTCCGGCGGTGGGGGCGAGCCATCGGACGCCACTGGGAGAACGGCGGACGTGCGCTTCTGCTGGGCGCCGGCGGCGCCTGTCGGGGCGCCGCCTATGCCCTCGTTCGCGCGGGCTGGGAGGTGATCCTCGCCGCCCGGCGTCTCGAACAGGCCGACGCGCTGGCCGAGTGGCTGAACCGACGTCCCGGCCTTTCGGGCCGCGCAAGCGCCGCTCACCTCAGCGCAGAGGCCTTGCGCGCCGTGGTGCCGGTGGACGTCATTGTCAACACCACGCCGGTCGGGATGGGAGCAGATCGGAATCGGTCGCCCTGGCCTGAGGCGGCGCCGTGGCCGCCGGGAGCGGCAGTGTACGACATGATCTATCATCCCTCCGAAACCGTGCTCATGAGGGAGGCCGTGGCGGCGGGACTTGCGGCTACGAATGGACTCGGCATGCTGATCGAACAGGGGGCGCTGGCGTTCGAACGATGGATCGGCCGACCGGTGGAAAGGAGTGAGATATGGCGGGCGTGCGGCTGCTGACAGCGGGGGAATCACACGGGCCGGCCCTTGTGGGTATTTTGGAAGGGATTCCGGCCGGCCTGCCTTTGAATGAAGAGGCCATCCTTCGCGATCTGGCCCGCCGCCAGCGGGGACCGGGCGCAGGGGCGCGAATGACGCTCGAAAGCGATACGGCCCGAATTCTCTCGGGGGTAATGGCCGGTCGGACCACCGGGGGCCCGATTGCCCTGCTGATCGAAAACCAGGATCACACGAACTGGCGTGGCCGCCCGATCCCCGCCATGACGATCCCACGGCCGGGACATGCCGATCTGGCCGGTGCGCTCAAGTATGGCCACGACGATTTTCGTCTGGTTCTCGAACGGGCGTCGGCCAGGGAAACAGCCATGCGGGTGGCCGCCGGTGCGATCTGCCGCCTCTTCCTGGAAGGGTTGGCCATTCGGATTGGAGGATATGTGGCCGCCATCGGACCCGTTACGGCCAACCTGGCCGCCCTCTCGTTCGAACAGCGCCTGGAAAAGGCCGCCCTGCAGCCGACCGGGTGTCCGGATGCGACAGCCGCGGCTGAAATGGAGGCAGCGATTCGGCAGGCCGCAGACGCTGGAGAGACCTTGGGCGGCATTATCGAAGCGGTCGCGCTGGGTGTCCCGCCGGGCCTGGGCTCCTTTGTTCAGGGCGATCGCCGACTCGATGCACGGCTGGGCGCTGCCCTGTTGAGCATTCCGGCTGTCAAGGGCGTCGAGATCGGCCCTGCCTTTCAAAATTCGCGCCTGCCTGGCACGAAGGTGCACGATCCCATCCAGCTTCAGGACGGCCGGATCGTTCGGCCTTCCGCCCGATCCGGAGGCATTGAAGGGGGGGTTTCGACCGGGCAGCCCATCTGGATCCGGGCCGCGTTGAAACCCATCCCGACGACCATGACCCCCCAGGCCAGTGTGGATATGACGGCCGGAGGGTCGGCACAAACCCGCTACGAACGGTCCGACGTCTGTCCTGTCCCCAGGGCCGTGGTGGTGATCGAGGCGGCGCTTGCCCTCGTTCTTGCCGATGCGCTTCTGGAGAAGACGGGCGGCGACTCGCTGGCCGAGGTGACCGCCCGCTGGGCGGCACTGCCGAAGGGCCGTCTCGAAGAGTATCATCTGACAGGCCGTCCGCAGGTGTTCTGGCCATGACGCACCTCTTCCTGTATGGTCCGCCCGGATCGGGAAAAACCACGCTGGGTCGGGCCCTTGCCGAAGCGCTGGATCGGTCCTTTACCGATCTGGATGAGGAGATCGAGCACAAGGCCGGATGTTCGATCCGGGAGATTTTCGAGCGTCATGGTGAAGCAGCCTTCCGTGCGCGCGAGTCGGCGTGTCTGAAGACCGTGGCCGAGGCCCCTGGCGAACGGGTCGTCGCCCTTGGCGGCGGGGCCCTTCTCGATCCCGAGAACCGTAGGTTCGCCGAAGAACGTGGGGAAGTCCTCGTTCTGAACGCGCCTATTGAGATTCTCCGGGCCCGGACGGAACGTCAGGCTGGGACCAGGCCCCTGCTCACAGGGCCCGGAAAGGATCGGCTGGCCGATCTTCTCCGCCAGAGGGAGTCTCACTATCGCTCCTTTCCCAAGCAATTGGACTCCAGCGACGATCGCCTGGACGAGAAGGTTCATCGGGCCCAGGTCCTCCTGGGCGCCTTTCGCATCCGGGGCATGGGCGCCCCCTATGATGTCCGCGTTCGTCGCGGTCTATTGCGCGACCTGGGGAGCTGGCGGCAGGCCGTCGGCTGGACCGGCCGTCTCGCCCTTGTGACAGACGAGCACCTCCTGCCCCTTCCCTCGGCCCGTACGGCGCTGGAGGCCTTGCGGTCTGTCGGGAACGATCTCACCCTCATCGGCCTTCCGGCCGGGGAAGCCAGCAAACGACTCGCCACCGTGGAAATGCTATGGAAGGGTTTTCTCGAAGGAGGGCTCGAGCGGCGGGACGGCGTTGTCGCCCTTGGCGGCGGCGTCGTGAGCGATCTGACGGGCTTTGCGGCCGCCACCTATCTTCGTGGAATTGGCTGGGGCGCCGTTCCAACCACCCTTCTGGCGATGGTGGATGCGAGCCTGGGGGGAAAAACAGGTGTGGATCTCCCGGAAGGGAAGAATCTGATCGGGGCCTTTCACTCGCCCGTCTGGGTGTTAGCCGACCCCGATGCGCTGATCACCCTTCCGGAGCCGGTGTTTCGATCCGGCCTGGCGGAAGTGGTCAAACATGGAGTGATCGGCGATCCCGATCTGTTCGCGCTGTGCGCTCAGGGATGGGATGCCGTAAAGGGTTCGGATTGGGAAGCGCTCGTCCGGCGCGCGGTGGCCGTCAAGGTCCGCGTGATTGAGGAGGATCCCTTTGAAAAAGGACGTCGGGCCGTGCTGAACCTGGGCCACACCCTTGGCCACGCGCTGGAACAGGCCATGGACTACCGGCTCGACCACGGGGAGGCGGTGTCGATCGGTCTGGTGATCGAAGCTCGTCTGGCAGAGCAGATGGGCATCGCGGAGAAGGGACTCGCCGCCCGGCTGCGTGAGGTTCTGGCCTCGCTCGGTCTGCCGGTGGCGATTCCGCCCTCTGTCCAACCGGCGGCGATCCGCACGGCGATGGAGCGCGACAAAAAACGGGTGGGCGGGCGCGTCCGATTCGCTCTGCCCCGGAGGGTCGGCGAAGTAGAGTTGGGGCTTGTGCCGGACGAGTCGCTTCTGGACCGCGTCTTGGGAGAAAACCGGTGACCGCGTCGGCGCTCGATCGAATTCGAGAGAAGATCCGTCGAGCGGATGAGGCTCTTGTCCGGGCCGTGGCAGTCCTTCCGGCCGATCTTTCTGATCCGGCATGGCGTTCGGCGGCCCGAGGGTGCCGAGAGGCCCGCTTTCGGGTCGGCCTTGGCCGACAGGTGGCGGACGTCAAGGAACGCGTCGTTCCCGAGCGGCTTGTTCCCCTTTTGGAGGCGGGGGATCGTGACGCGCTGCTGCAGGCCATCACGGATCCTGAGGTCGAGGAACGCGTGCTGGATCGGGTCGGGCAACTAGCCCTTCTTCTGGGCGGCGAACGGCTACGCGATCGCGTCCTGCGTTTTTATCGGGCATGGGTGATTCCGGAGACCAAGCGGCGGCAGATCGAGCGGCTGCTCGAACGGCGATCCGCTGGTTCCGGCCGGGGTTCACAATCAGGAAAGGAGTCCACGTCCCATGCACGTTCTGGATCCCAGGGAAGTCGAGCGCATTTGCCGAATTCCACTCGAGGAGTTTGACCGTCATCATCCCCGAATGCGGTATCGCATCGTCCGCGATTCGGAAGAGATGGGGGAGGTCATGGCGGCCGAACTGGCCGATCTCGTTGAGGCGAACAATCGGGGGGGTCGGCCAACGCGGGCGATCGTGCCTTGCGGGCCGATGGCGTGGTATGCGCCGTTTGCCCGGATGGTGAATGAGCGTCGCATCTCGCTACGGAATTTGACCGTTTTTCACATGGACGAGTGCCTGGACTGGCAAGGGCGCCGTCTGCCGGATGGGCATCCGCTCAATTTCCGATGGGTGATGGAGCAGGTCTTCTACAAGCCGATTGCGCCCGACTTGGCTGTTCCGGAATCCCAGCGCTATTGGATGCAGCCCGACGAGATGGCGCGTTATCGGAAGGCCTTCTGGGCGGCACCGGTGGACCTTTGCCTGGGGGGGTGGGGACAGGACGGACACATTGCCTACAACCAGGCGCGGCGGGAGCCCTACAGTCCGGTGACGCTCGACATGCTTCGTCAGGCCGAAATGAGGATCCAGGTCAACAATCCCGATACGATTCTCGCCCTGGCGCAGCGGAATTTTGGCGCCGCGTATCAACTGGTTCCGCCCATGTCGTGTACGATCGGGATCAAGGAGTGTTTGTCGGCCCGGCGTGTGCGCGTATTCAGCGATACAGGGCCATGGAAGATGACGGCGTTCCGGGCGGCCCTGTTTGCGCCGCCCTGTGCGGAGTATCCCATCACGTTGCTTCAGGAGCATCCTGACGCCATCATCACGGCCACGCGGGAGACCGCTGACCATCCGCTTTCCCACCATCCCGAGTGGAGGCTTTTCGACTGAGCATGATCACCCATCTGGTTCTTGCCGGCGGCATGGGAGCCCTGCCCACGGGAGAGGGAATGAGCCCCGCCGCGGCATCCGACGCTGGCGTTCACCGGGAACATCCCTTCCTCATCTGCCGCCGGGCCGAGTTCCCCAGCCTCCGCGCACGCGCGGAGCGCGAGCCATGGCGCGAGATGATGCGCGGCGCTCTGAGAAGAGTGGCGGAGGGGCCGCCCGCCAAGGCCGAGGCGGTGGTCGTTCAAACCTATTTGGGGGCCTGTGCCTTGGCCTATATTCTGGATGAGGACAATCCCCGACAGCAGGCGGAACGAATTCGGGACGGCATCACCAAAGGCTTGGCCGCGGTGGTGTTCAATCCCTCTCTGGATCACGCGGGGACGGTTCCTCCGCTTGGAGCGGCCTTTGTGGCCATCCTGGCGCTCGACATCGCCTGGAACGATCTGACGGCGGAGGAGATCGGGATCTGCGAGCGGGTGATCGAACATCAGCTCGCCAAGATTTCCCGGAAGGGCGCTTGGCCTGGCGCCCGGCTGGGAACGTTCGGGACCTGGGATATCTACCGGGGCGTTCGGACGGGACCCGATGACGCCTACTTCGATGATTTTCTCAAACAGATGACCCGCGATGGGGTCAGCACCGTCTCGCCAGCCTACGCCTTTGCTCGCCTGGGCGCTGGAAATGACCGGCCTCAGAAGTCGGCCTACGCGGACGTTCTTGAATTTACGGGGCTGGACCGGCGGTACTATTCGCATCCCCGCATCCAGGCCTTTTACCGATGGTTGTTCAGCGCCCCGCTGACGCCGGCCCGGGAGTTCTTTCTCTTCGGGGATGTCGCTCCGATGTGGCAGCCTCCCAATTCCCCGCTCCTGTGGCGGGTGGGCCGCTTCGATCGTCAGGCGGCGGCCCATGCGGCATGGGCCTTGGCGGGAAAGACACCCCCCGGCCATGTGCTGAGCTATGTCCTGATGACGGAGCCACTGCCTGAGCCTGTGGTGCCCTCCAGCCAGATCTTCCCTTCAGGCGGAGCTTTTTTCCGAGAGCCCGAGGATTCGCCCATGGGCCTCGGCGCGGTCCTTTACAACATCGTCGAAAACGACGAGTGGCACACGCACGAGGAGGTCAATGGCCTTTCGCTGGCGGGTTACGGCAATCGGTTGCTGGTCCATGGAGGATGGTTGGGCGATCAAACCCGCCCCCCATGGATGAATAACACGCTCGCCCTAAACCGAAAACGGCATGCCCGAAGGACCGGCGCAGGGATCACGGATGGCCTTCTGGCCGAGGGATTCGATTATGCGTGCGGCGATTCGGGCCAGGCGCTGGTCGGCGGCCGATTCGAACGCAGTCTTTTCTTCATCCACGGACGTCCCGGGGTGGGCGGTTACTTTGCCACGCTGGACGACGTGTCGGCCTCGGCGAATGATCGGGTTCATCTCTTCCTTCATCCGGCCACGGAAACAGAGGTCGAGAGCCTGGAGGCTGGCTCTTTTTACCGATATGCCGTCACGCATCATGCCCGCCATCCCGGGGTTTCCGTACGCGTGGCGTTCAGTCAAACGCCAGACGGGGTGGTTCAGGAGCGGGTGCCGTCAGGCCTTCTTTCCCGTGTGCCTCAGGCGGGGTATCACTACCGGCTGGAAGCCGTTTTCAAGACGGATTCGGCGGGCCGATGTTCCGTTCTGACGCTGTTCATTCCGATCCCGGCGAAGGGTCAGCCGCCGGCCCTGCGTCGTCTAGCCGACTCGGAGATCCGAGGCTTTCATCTTCGTCATGCGACAGGCGTCGAGGACCTTCTCATCGAAAGCGGGGGCGACCGGGAGGTGTCTTGTCAGGGGTTCGTTTTTCAAGGGCGGGCGGTGATCGTTCGACGCGCCGCCGATGTCTCTGAGACCTTCTCCTTCGTGCGGAAAGGGACGCTCTTCCGTGATAGCCAGACAAGGTTTTCGAGTTCGCGTCCGGTTTCACTTCTGATGCGCGGAGGCCGAGGGGTGGTCTCGGTGACCGAGGAGGGAACCCTATTGACGATTCGGACGGCGGAGGCCGCCGAAATCCGCGTAGAGGAGAGAGTGGCCGAGCCTTTGGCGCGGGGCGCGGGATGGATTCGGATCGCGGTTCCCGTGGGACGGCACCGGCTGGCCATCATCCCCAAAACCTCTTCTTCTCCATGAAGAATCAGCCCAGGCGGATACGGGCGAGCATCGCTTCAATCAGGCGGATGTGGCGCTGTTCTTCGTCCTTGAGGGTCGTCAGAAGGTCTCGCACCATTTCGATCCGGGCGTGTCGTTCATTCTCTTCATAGAAGGCAAAGGCTTGCTTCTCTTTGGCCAGGGCGGCCTGAAGAATGTCAGCTGGCGTTTGAAGCGGCGGATTCGACGGCATGGCAGGGTTTCTCCTCGCGGACAGGTTGCGGGCGAAGCACATCCAGGCCGTACGAGGGCGCCGGGCTGTGGCCAGGGGGAAGGACAAGAAAGTCCTTTTCGTCCCAGGGTGGCCCGTCCATCATGGCCTGAAGAAGGCGGAGTTTCCCTTCCATCTCCTCGAACTGCCATCCGCGCTCTCGGGCCTGTTCGCGCGCCAACTCCACAAGGTGGGGCAACTCGCCAACGGGGGTATGGATGAAGGCCAGTCGGGAGTAGTGGGCCAGCCCTTCCAGGGTTTCCATGAGATAGTCGGCATTTTCCGGCCCGTATTTTTCCACATATTCCTGATAGATCACGGGATCGTAGCGGAGGGGGGAGGTCCGGGGATTCTTATTGCGGTAGCGGATGGCTTCCAGCCATCCGGAGGATTCGTAGATCGTGCCAGGATTTTTTTCGAAAACCTCCGCATATCGCTCTTTGGACCCGAGCAGCAGGGTAATGCAATCGTGCGCCCGGGGAATCACGAGGGACAGGGGCGCGCGAAGGCCGACAATGCCATTGTTGCAGAGACCGTAGGCCAGACCGATCGCGTCGTATCGCGAAGCGTCCACGGCATCCAGGGCCGCTTGAAGGGCGGCCGACATGCGGGGCGCTCCCAAATCGTGCAGCGTTTGTTCCAGAAGCCGGACCTCGACAATGTTTCTCGAAAAAGCCGCGCAGAGGTAACACTCTCGCGCCAGCACTTCACAGGCCAAAATGAGATAACGACGGGGATCCGTGTTCATAGTAATTAGTATAAACGGAATGAGCGGAGGGGATCAAGAAGAGTCCCCTCGGGGTGCCTTCCAGGAAAAGGCCGGAGGCTGATCGGGAAAGGGATTCGCATCGTACGGAGCCAGCGGAGGCGTTCCCCGAACCTGCCATTCCATGAAATCGAGAAAGGCGACCCAATCGGAAAGGGAATGACCGTGTCCGCCGGGTCGAAAGCGAATGCCAATCCGGTCCGGAACTCCCAGGGAGCGAAAGACCTCGCGGGCGGCCAGATGCGTCTGCCACGTACCGGTGGGATTGGCCCAATGGTCATCCAGACCTTCCACAGAGACAAGGGCTCGAGGGGCAATCACCGCCTTGAGAAAGTGCTGGTCGAAAGGAAGTTCCTGATCGCGGCCGATGTAGTCCTTCAGGCGAGGGCCGAACCAGTAGGGAACGGCCCGAAGAATATCCGCCAGTTGTTCGGCGCCCGGGCCAGGGAGATAAAACGAGCCAGCGCCTCCACAGCCTGATCCGTTCGGGGCCGTAACGGCAATGCGAGTGTCGGTCGCGCCCGCCAGTAGCGCTGCTTTTCCGCCTCTGGAGTGTCCCGTCACGCCGATGGCGGATCGGTCAACGAAAGGAAGGGAGCACAATACGTCCACGGTGCGATGGAATCCCCATGCCCAGGCCGCGAGCGCACCGAATGCCAGACGGGGATAGACCGCGTAGAGTCCGCTGGCGCGCCCGGGATGATACAGATCCGGAACAATTTCGACACGGCTGAACTGAGCAAAAAGAAAACCGCGGCGTAGAATCTCCCGGATGACTTCATCCGTGGCATACCGATAGCACCCGTCCCCGGTCAGAACGGCGGGAAATGGCCCCTCTCTCTCGGGGCGGATCAGATCGAGCCGGAAATGGAACGAAGGCTCATCGGCATGAAAAACGCGGTACTGCGTGAAAAGCGCCCGTTGAAAGCTCTGCAACGTATGCGTATGAAGGGGCTCGAAACGAATCGCAGTCGGCGCCGGCGGAAGCCCTCCATATTCAAGCTCCACAATCTGTTCGAGAATCTCCTGACGGCGCCGGTTCCAATCCTCCGCCGTTCGGACACAAGACCCATCCTTGAAGAGGAATGGGTTGGGAAGTTCGCGAGGGGTCAGAGCATCCTCCCGTCCTGCTCAGAACGGCTAATCCAGCCGCATGGGCATCAAAACATAGAGGAAGGGGAGATCGCACTTGAAGACCGCCGGACCGATTTCGTCTGTGATCTCAAGAAAGATCTCGTCCGAGGGCAGATGCTTGAGCGGATCCATGACATAGTCGGGATTGAAACCGATGTTCAGGGTAGGCCCGGCGAATTTCACGGGCAGCGATTCTCGCGCCTCTCCAATATTGGGGGATTCCGCGCTTACGGTCAGCTTGTTTTTCGAGAAGGACATTCGGATCGAGTTTGTACTCTCGTTGGTCAGAAGCGAAACCCGGCGGACGGCAGCCAGAAGAGACTCCCGATCCACGGAGATCCGATGCTCGGCTTGTGCGGGGATGACCTGACGATAGTTCGGATAGGGCCCCTCGATCAACTTGGAGAGAATCAGAAGATCGCCGCATTCAAATGCCGCCTGGGTCTTGGCCTGCCGGATGCGAACGGCCCCTTCCTCCTTCAATCCACGGAGCAGTTCCGCAACCGTCTTGCTCGGAACAATCAGTTCGCATTCCGCACCCTTGGGAATCTCCAGTTCTTGCTCGAACAAGGCCAGCCGCCGGCCATCGGTGGCCACAGCTGTCACCTTGTCGTCCCTGAAACTCAGGAGCACCCCGTTCAGAAATTGTCGGGTTTCGTCCGTGGAGGCGGCGTAGGCGGTTTTTTCCAGCATTCCCCGAAAAACCGCCTGGTCAAGCGCATGGGAAACGTCGGATTCGACCTGAGGAAGGGCGGGAAAATCCTCGGGGGGCAGACCCAGAATCTTGAAGAAGGCCGAACCACTGGTGATCGAGGTCGAATGTTGTTCATCGCTTTCCAACTCAAGCTGAGGTTCTGAAAGTTCTCGGACAATGTTGAAGAGAGGTTTGGCGGGAAGGGTGGTGGAGCCCGCCTTTGCGACTTGCGCCGGCACGGAGATTCGAAGGCTCATTTCCAGATCCGTGGCGGTCAGCCAGACTTTTTCGGTGTCCGTCTCCCACAGCACATTCGAAAGGATCGGCAGGGTACTCCGAGACCCGCTGATCCCCTGGATGCGCTGAAGCGCGGAGGACAGGTGGTCCTTTTGAATCGTGATCTTCATGGTGAACTCCGTTCTCTGTACAGGGTCGGTTCTGGTTCTCTTTTTGTCAATTTAAAACCGCCCCACCCGTAGAGGCGATGATAACCCCAATAACGGTTCGGAGAACTCGGAAACAAAGGGGCAAAACGGGATTTCGGGTTGTGGATAACCCCGTTGACAGCCTTCGATAACCAGGTCCTTTTCAACAGGAACATCTCTCGTAAACAGGGATTAACAGAGGTATGAACAGAGTTGTCAAAAGGCCAACTCCCGTCGGCCCAGACGTTGGGCGATGTCGGTGATCTCCTTTCGCAGGGTGGGATCCTGGGAAAGGCTGGATTCAATTCGGGAGCAGGCATGAAGGACGGTGGCGTGGGTTTTTCCAAAGGCATTGGCGATTTCTGGGAAGGAGGATTGGGTCAGCCGTCGGCAGAGATACATGGCGACCTGCCGGGGATGGGCGACGGCCTGGGGACGGCGCTTGCTGGACATGTCCGCCATGCGAACATCGTAGTATTCGGCGACGGCTTTCTGGATTCCTTCGAGCGTCAGCGCTTGGTGGGCTTCTTCTTCCAGAAGATCGCGTAGCAGCGCTTCGAGCTTTTCCTGAGGGGGAACGGCGCGGTAGAGCGAGACGTAGGAGATGACCCGTGTGAGGGCACCCTCGAGCGGGCGGATATTGGACTTGATCCGAGAGGCGATGAATTCTAGGACGGACTCCGGAAGGGTGATCGCCGCCCGTTGCTGCTTGTTGCGCAGAATGGCCAGGCGTGTTTCGAAGTCCGGCGGCTGGAGTTCGGTGACAAGCCCCCATTCGAAGCGGGAGACCAGACGTTGTTCCAGCCCTTGAATCTGGTTCGCGGGCCGATCGCTGGTCATCACGATCTGCTTATGGGCGTTGAAGAGGGCATTGAAGGTATGGAAAAACTCCTCCTGGAGGCGTTCTTTCCCGGCCAAGAAGTGGATATCGTCAATCAGCAGAAGGTCCATTCCCCGGTAACGGCGGCGGAATTCGAGCGGCTGATTGTTCTGCAGGGCATCAATGAACTCGTTGATGAAGGCCTCGGAGGAGACGTAACAGACGCGGGGGCTTTGGCCATGGGCCAGGACATAGTGGCCGATGGCCTGCATCAGATGAGTCTTGCCCAGACCGGAGTTTCCATAGATGAAGAGTGGGTTATAGGCCTTGGCGGGCGCCTGGGCGACCGCCACACAGGCCGCGTGAGCAAAACTGTTCGACGGCCCGACGACAAAGGTGTCGAATTGAAAGTGTTCGTTCAGGCTGCTGGACGCTGAACGAATGGCGAGGGAAGGTGAGGGGCGGGCTTTTTCCCGAGGACGGACCGCTGGAGCCGGGAGTGGGAACAGGGTCGGTTCCCGCGAGTCAGGTTCACCTGACCGTGGTGCAAGGGGGGATGCCGGAGGCTCGGGTTTGGGTTCGGGTGGCTTGACTGTGAATCGAACAGTCAGTTCCGCCCCAGCGGCGCTTTGAACCGCTTGGCGGATGAAGGGAAGGTAATTTTCTTCCAGCCAGGTCTGGTAAAAGGGGTCCTCGACCGCCAGAAGAAGAGTCCGCTCCTCCAGCCGTTCCGGCCGGATCACGGCGATCCACTTAGAAAAGACATCTGGATGAAGCAGCGCTTTCAGTCGTTTGCAAACTTCATCCCACAACGCACCCGCATCCCAGTGCCTCACACGTAAGCTCCTTTTTCAACGATCCGGACCGAGCCGGACCATCTAAACGTCCCGAAGGACGTGTTTTTTCTCGCTTTTCCACCGGCGCACAAGCGGCTATCCTTTCCCCAGCATCAAGGTTATCAACAGGATGTCAACAGGCCGGGAGAGGACCCGCTGTCGCACGCTCGCGTGCAAGGGTATGGAAAGACTCCCACCTCGGCAAGAGGAAAAAATGTGTGCTCGAAGAGACGCAAAAGGGTGGGTCTATACGAAACGTGAACCACAAGCCGTGGGGGGTATTCTCCAGCGGGTTTGGAAAAAGTTAAAAAATCATCACTGGGTTGTTTCGTTTCCGTGCGTTCTGGAGAATTTGGAACTCTTCTTGTCTACAGCCTTCCTGCGGCTAAAAATAAGGCCAAAACTGGGGTTTTGACACCATGAACTCGACAGTGAACCATCCCGCCGTTCTCCGCGTAGGGATTCCCGAGAAGGATGCGGACCTTCGGTATGCCTGCGGCTTTACGGCTCCGGATCCACTGATTTTTTTGAAAACGAAGCGGAAAGCGATACTGGTGGTCAATGCGATGGAGGCACCACGGGCGCGGAGAACGGTTCGGGGGACTGTATGGACTCCTGACGAGCTGGGGTTGACGGACGAGCGGCGGAGTTCGCGGCGGGAGTGGGTGTTGGCCCTGCTGAAACGGGAACACCTGAAAAAGATTGCCGTCCCGCACTCTTTTCCCTTTGGGCTGGCCGAAGCGCTTCGAGGCGCTGGCATCCGGCTAGTCCTTCTGGATGAGGCGATGATTCCCGCCCGAGCCATCAAGCGGCCGGACGAATGCGCGGCGATCCGGCACTGTCAGCAGGCGGCGGCGGCGGCCATTCGAAAAGCCATTCGGGCGATTGCCGCCGCCGTCCCGGATGCAAAAGGGCGTTTGACTCTGGAAGGCCGGCTGCTGACATCGGAGCGGCTACGCACCATGATTCGCCACTGGCTGTTGGACTGGGAGTGTGAAGGTCCTGGCCTGATTGTCGCCTGCGGCGCCCAGGGCGCCGATCCCCACGAAACGGGGCATGGCCCTCTGTGGGCGGGGCAGAGTATTGTGTTGGATGTCTTTCCGCACCACATGCACACGGGTTATTGGGGGGATATGACCCGCACGGTGGTTCATGGACGCGCGTCGCCGCCGCTTCGGGCCATGTATCGAGCGGTACTCGAGGCGCAGCGGGCCGTACTGGCCGCGATACGGCCGGGGGTGAACGCGGCCCGTCTCCACCGCCTGGCGGTGGAAACGCTGGCCGCGCATGGGTTCAGGACCGAAATTCGAAAGGGCCGACCGGTCGGCTTTTTCCATGGCACAGGGCATGGAGTCGGGCTTGAGATCCATGAAGAACCGGTTCTTGGGAGTCGGCCCATAAGGCTTCGCCCAGGGCATGTCGTGACCGTCGAGCCGGGCCTCTATGACCCGGAGGTCGGCGCCGTTCGCATCGAAGATACGGTTGTTGTGACTCGCCAAGGCGCGGATCGTCTGGCGAACTGCACCAAACAACTGGAGTGGGGTGGACAATAAGCAACGTCCGCTTCCCGTTTATGCTTTTGAAATGACGAAAGGAGGTCGGACATGAAGAGGTTGGGTTGGGTTGTGGTTGTGATGGCGATGGGGACGGTTGCCGCGGGCATGGCACAGGTCGCGTCGCCGGCTCCGCCGCCTCGGGAGGGAGGTCCGGAACGGGCGGGATTTCGCGGCCCGGGGCGTCCAATGGGACCGCAGGAACGGGGGGGCTGGACGAGTGTGGAAGCGCGGGAAGGGATGTTGGAACGGTTCATGATGGCCCTGGGCCGCGGAGACGAGGCGGCAGCACAGCTTGGCCTCGATGAGGCCCAGAAGGAGATCATTCGAAAGATCATTTTTGATGCGATGGCTCAACATGCGGATCTCCGGGCAGCGATCGAAAAGGCCTCTCTCCGCCAGGTGGAGCTGATGACAGCGGACAATCTCGATGAAGCCGCGATTCTGAAGGCGGTCGAAGAGGCCGGCAATGCCCGGACCGAACTCGCCAAAGCCCGCGTCAAAACTCTCCTGGCGGTTCGAGCGGTTTTGACCGAAGAACAGCGAAAGAAACTGCGCGAACGATTTCAAGAGATGGGGAAAAATCGCCCCCCGGAGGGTTTGGCGCGACCCGGGGGAAAACCAGGGGACCGGCCCTTGAAGGAAGGGCGGCCACGTGACGAAGGGCCTCGGGAAGGCCCTGACCGCGACTGATCGCGATCAAATCTCCACCTTGGGAGATGGCACAAGGAGGCCAGCCGCCAAGCGGTCGGCTTCCTGCTGCCCCCGGAGAAGAGCCACCAGCATCAGGGCCAGTTCGAATGCCGTGCCAGGTCCCTGGCTGGTGATCAGATGGCCATCCCGGACGGTGCGTTCCGATCGGCGTTTGGCGGCGGTTAAGCGGTCGGCGACTGCGGGATGGCAGGTCACCTGCCGTTCCGGATTCAGGATACCGGCCGCCTGTAGAACAAGTGGGGCGGCGCAGATTGCGATGAGCCATTTGTCCGGGTGGCGGTCGAACGTACGCACGGCGTCGAGAATCCGCGTGTCGGCGCACAGCGCTTCGGTCCCGCCCATACCACCGGGAAGGGCCAGGATATCGTAACGATCGGGATGAATGGCGGACCACTCGGCATCGGGTAGGAGGCGCACGCCGCGGGAGGCGATGACGGGGCCTGGAGCCAGGGAGACCATGTCCACTTTCCATCCGGCCCGCCGCCACACATCGGCGAGAATGACGCCTTCCATCTCTTCGTAACCAGGGGCCAGCGGGATCAATATGGTGGGGATCATACGGAGCAGCCTCCTTTCGACTTATCGGCGGCGGCCACCGCCGAGCAGACCGGAACGGATCAGAAAATAGAGAAACTGAAGGATCGCCGTGACAACGGCCGCCACATAGGTCAGAAAGGCGGCTCGGAGAACGACGGCGGCAGCATCACGCTCCTGCGGGGTGACAATTCCGGCACTGACCATGAGACGGCGCGCCCGGGCGGAGGCATCCCACTCGACCGGCAGGGTAATCAGGGTGAACAGAACCGCCGCCCCAAAGAAAAGAGCACCGACCTGCATCAGCAACGTGAATCGAAAGAGCAGGCCGACGAGGAAGAGGAGATAGGAAAGCTGGGTTCCGAACTGGGTAACGGGAACGAGTGTGGAACGGATTTGAAGAGGGGCAAAGGCCGCCGCATGTTGGAGCGCGTGACCGGCTTCATGGCACGCCACGCCGATGGCGGCGAGCGATCGGGAATTGAAGACAGCGGGGGAGAGGCGGAGTGTCCGGCTCGTTGGGTCATAGTGGTCGCTGAGAAAACCGTGGGAAATCTCCACTCGAACATGCCGGAGGCCATGAGCATCCAGAAGCTCCCGGGCTGCGCGGGCGCCCGTATAGCCGGAACTGGCCATGATTCGTGAATATTTGTCGAAGGTAAACTGGACATAGAGGCTGGCCAGCATGCCAATTACAAGGCCCGGCAGCGCGAAGAGCCAGTAAAGGGGATCGAGACCCATGGCGAATTCCTCCCTGTGATCGTCAACAAACAATTATACCGGCGCCGCTGTCATGGGGCAAGTTGCAGCGCTCGGCAGGCGTTGGACCACGTAAGCGCAGCCGTTTCCTCCAGGGTGATCCCCCGCAGGCGGGCCAGCGTCTCTGCGGTGTGACGAAGAAAAGCCGGCTCGTTTGGCCGATCGGCTGGCGCCTGAACGGGCGCCAGATCGGGGGCATCCGATTCCAGAAGCAGCCGCTCGGCCGGGACTGCGACGGCTGCTGCGGTTCCCCGGCGATTGCCGGGCCGGGTGAGGGAGCCGGAAAAGGAGAAAAAAACGTTACGTACAGAAAGCTCTGGCACCAGTTCGGCGCCGCCGGAATAGGCGTGAACGATCACGGCTGGCGGTAGGTGGGGAAGGTTGTCCAGAATCTCAAGGAGGGCCCCCCAGGCCTTTCGAACGTGTACGGAAACAGGGCGATCGAGGTCGAGCGCCAACTCCATCTGAAGACGGAACACATCGGCCTGAGCAAGTCGGTCGGTTTCGATGGCATGGTCCAGTCCGATCTCTCCCAGCGGGGCTTCGGGATGGGCCAGGAGAAGAGAACGAAGCCGTTCCAGCCAGTCGGTCGGGCAATCGGCCAGATACCAGGGGTGGAGGCCAAAGGCCGGCACGACGCCTAGGAAACGAGCCGCACACTGCTCAACGGCAGACCAATCGGAAGGCGACGAACCGCAACAGCAGAAGCGATCCACCCCTGCCTCCCGGGCGCGCTGCATGACGCCTTTGAGATCTCCAGCCAGGCGCTCGTCCTGAAGATGGCAGTGGGAGTCGAAGAGACGCATCGGGTCAGGGCATGGTGGAGAAACGGAGGGCGTAGAGATCCGAATCATGCATGACGAAGCGGAGACGGACCAGCTGCCCGGCCACCCGGCTCAGCCGCTCACGCGGCCAGGAAACGGGCCAGTCAATCCGGTTGCCGAAAAGAGGCGGACCATCGGACTGAGAAAAGCCGTCCAGCGGGCGGCCGGAGTCGTCGGTCATCTCGATGCGGAGGGATCCTGCGGCCGAGCAGGCATAATTGAGGAGGAGGGTATTGCCGTCGAAAATAAAGGGCTTGGTCACCATCTCTCCGCCGTGCCAGGAGGCGCGAAGGGAGGCAAACCCATCGAGCCGAAGACGGTACCGCCGAATCCGGGCCGTGGGCTGGGCGTAACCTTCGAACAGATAGAACGACATTTCATCCAGACCGGTGGGGTGAATGCCGAGGAGCGGGTAGTTGCTCCGGGAGACCCAATGCATGGGGTCCGGCCCGGGGCGGATAAAGCCTTCCATGAACGTTCGATCGTACCAGGCGCCGCCGCGGCTGGTGAGAAGAACAGGGTCGGAGCAGTCGTTAGTGTACTTGTCGTCCAGGAGACGCAGGCGGCGCCCCTCCTCATCGGTGATCACCTGTTTCCCCTGCATGAAACGAGCCGCTATCGCAATAGCGATGTGAGGGGCCCGGAAATAGGGATGGGTTTGATTGACGTACATCTCCTCGATTGGCGCCGGCCGACCTAGGCGCCGGTATTCCATCTGAACGCGCGGGGCCCAGTGGATAAAATCAAGGCTCTCCGAGCGGGAGATGCGCCGCTGCCCATCCGACCAGGTTCGGAAGAAACAGAGGTACCGCCCTTCCGCCTCGGACCAGAAGGCCACGTTCTGCGAATCGAAGGCGTGGGGCGTATTGGGGTCCTTTCGGATGACAGGTTCCCGGCTCAGAAGGCGCCAGCGAAGCCCGTCGGCGGAGACCCAGGCGCCCAGTCCCCGGGTCTTCGATCCCTGGGATTCGGGAAGAAGCCCGATCGCCTTGAATCGTTCGGAGCGCGGACAGCCAGGGCGCGTATCGAGGAAAGGAGAAAAGGAGTGACAGGTTGCGGAATTCGCGAGGAGGATGTTGTTTTCCTTCAACCCGTTGAACATGACCCGCTTCAAGGAGGGACGCGTCCACCGGCGGCCGTCCTTGGATTCCGCAACACAATAGACGCAAGGGGCTCGAGGGGATGGCCACCCTCGGTAGTAGAGTCGAAAGCCTCCCTCCGGGAGCCGGATAACGGTCCCGTAATTGCAGAAGGCGCCCTCCCAGGGTTTGTTAAGGCGGAGGGCAATCTCCGCCGGCACGGGTTCATGGAGATGGAGGCGAATATCTCCGCTCAGAGAGTCTATCAGGAAATCGTCCACAAAAAGCTCTCGTCGTTGTCCAAGCACAAGGGGCATAGAGAACCTCCCTGCGGAACGGCCGATATTGTGATCTATTTTTGCGGGCATGTCCATCTCGACAGTGCAAAGGCCAACCGGCGGAGGGAAAACGGTTGACCCGCCTGCCGAAAGGGTGATTAACTCCGCGCATGAACCATGGAATCTGGTTGGCCGGCGGGATGGTGCTTCTTCTGGCCGCGGCCATGCAGAGTGCCGTCGGCTTCGGGTTTGCTCTCTTCGCCACCCCTCTCCTCGTGTGGATGGGGGTGGAATTGCCTCACGCGGTCGCGCTGGTCTCGACCTGTTCCATGGTCCAGTCGGCTCTGGCCGCCTATGAACTCCGGCGCGATACGCCTTGGGGACTGGTGTTTCGGGTGACGGCGGTCCGACTGCTGTTCGTCCTTGTTGGCCTGTGGGGTATGAAAGTGCTGGTTCAGCATGGGGCCCTCTATATCCGACTGGCGCTGGGTCTTGTTTTGGCCGCGGCGACCCTCATGCAGATGGCGTCGGACCGGCCACCGCGCCCCCGACTGGCATGGGGATGGGATCTTTTGGCCTTTCCAGCCAGCGGCGTGATGGCAGGTTTCAGCGGCATGGGGGGACCGCCTCTCGTCCTATGGGCCATGGCCCATGATTGGTCCACGCGGGCGATCCGGGGCTTTCTCTTTGCCGTCTTTGCCGCCTCCATTCCTCTTCAGTTGGTCCTGCTGAGGATCAGCTTCGGGCCGGGCATTTGGACCTACATTGGCCTCGGTTTTGCGTCCTTTCCCCTCCTTTTGTTGGGCGCCCGGCTGGGCATGCCGGTGGGGAACCGGATGTCCCATCGCACCCTGAGCCGGGTCGCCGGGCTTGTCCTTTTGCTGATCAGCGTCTCCGCGGTGACCCAGTCGCTCATGGCTTTGAGTCGGCACCATCCCACGGAAGGAGAGCGCCCATGAATGAGTGGTGGTTGGCCATTCAAGAGACCGCCCGAACGCCGGGCGGGATTGTGATTCTTGTTCTGGCCGCGGCGGCCCTTGCGGCGGCTGTCGTCTTTCTGCTGTGGCGGGGGATCAAGCACATTTTTCGTGCGCTTCTCTGGCTCCTGGTGACCTTGCTGGTGCTGGGCCTGGTCGGCGCCGGGCTCTACCTCTGGACGGTCCGGCAGAATCCTGAACGGGCGCGGCGGCTCCGCGAGGCCACGATCGAAAGCGTACGGAGACAAGCCAGCAAGTGGCGGCAGGAGGACAACGAAAAAGCGGCGACCCCGGCGGACCAGGCGGCCGACGTTCTGGAGAAGGAGTGGCTGGATGAATAGCCGGGCCTTGAAGCCGAGACCTCCCATCGAACCGGTTCGGCTGGAGGCCGTCATGAGGGAACTGGCCGAGGGGGTGGGGGTTCGGCTGGCCGGAAGCTCGGGGGAAGAGGAGGCCATTCGCCGAATCGTTCGCCGTTTTCAGGAGGCGGGGGCGCCAACGGTGGAGGTGGAGACCTTTCCGGTCAAAGCCAGGGTGGTGGAATACGAGCGGCTGTGGATCCGGATGGGGGGCCGCTGGCGCGCCTTTCCATGCTCGCTGTTCAGCAATACTCCCGGGACCGGCGGCCGGCCTATTGAGGCGCCATTGCTCTTCTTCGAATCGCCTGGCGAGTATCGGCGGCCGGACCTCTCCCATCTCCGCGGCAAAGCGGTGGTTCATCTGGGCTGTCATATCGAGTCTCGCGAATCCTATCGGCGCCTGCTCGAAGCCCGGCCGGCCTTTCTTCTCTTCGTGGATGTCCGTTTTCCAGGGACCGTCCCGCTGGCCGACGGGATGTTTCCGGCTTACACACGTGCCCTGGGCGCCGTTCCGGTCGTCAACGTCGCCTATATGGATGCCTGGACATGGGAGCGGGCCGGGGCGGAGGCCGCCCGGCTTTGCGTCCAGGGCGGAATGCGCTCGGCCCGTTCGGCGAATGTGATCGCCCAACTTCCTGGGGAAGACCCGGAGGCCGGAGTGATTCTGCTCGGCGCTCATCACGACACGCAGGCTGATTCGCCGGGCGCCGATGACAACGCCTCCGGGGTGGCCAGTCTGGTCGAGCTCTGCCGGGTGTTGGCGCCGCTCGCCCGCCGGAGAACGATTCGGCTGATCAGCTTTGGGGCCGAAGAGCAGCTTTCCGAGGGCAGCGCCTACCACGTCCGGCGCCATCGTGCTCAGCTGCGGCGGGAAGGGCGGATCATGGTCAATTTCGACAGTCTCGGTTCGGGAATGGGCCTGACGGAGGTGTGGTGCCACGGGCCGGCGGTTCTGGCGCGGGCGATGCGCCGCGCGTTTGCGCGGCGCGGACTCTATCCGGCGATGAAAACGGACCTTGTCCCCTACGCCGATCACTTTCCCTTCGTGGCGGCGGGAATTCCCGGTGTTTGGATCTGGCGGCGGAATTGCGAGATGGGCCGGTTCTTTCACCATCGGCCGGACGATGACATGAGCCGGGTCAGCCCCGGCCGAATGGCCGCGATTCTGGAGCCCGTGGCGGACATCCTGGCCGATTGGGCCCTTCGGAAGACCCTTCCCCTCTCCTCGGCATGGCCAACCGCTCTGCGCAAGCGGGCGGCGGCCATGTGGCGCGACCTTTTCGGCGGTTGGACGGTTACCGGACGACGATGACCGTTCCCCCGAGCAACGGCCGGTCCTCCCATACGAGGGAGCCATCGGCGCCGTTTTCGTAGGATCCAGTACCGCCGGCGGCGGTGAGGAGGGTTCCTTGGAAGGACGAACGGGTGGCATGGCGGGCAATTCGGATGCGCCCCCCACCGCCGCCACCACCCGTTGGGGGTGAACTCTTTCCGCCATTGGCCCGGATCACGGAATCCGGTCCCCCGCGGAAACGGACACACAGGAGGTTAATCGAACCTCCGGCTCCGCCGCTGCTGTAATTGTAACCGCCATCTCCTCCGTTGGCTGAAAGGGTTCCGTCGAGGACGAGAGAGTCCGCCGCTTCGATCCGAATGACCCCACCGCCGTATCCGGCACTATTTTGATATCGTGCCGAAGTATCGCCGGCTTCCTCCCCCTGTTCCCGCATGGAGTGGGTTGGTTGCAAGGCCATGCGTTTGGCCGCCAACGTTTCCTGAAGAATAGGCGCCCCCTGCGCCTCCATGGCCGCCTCCTCCGTAGCGCACCGCTCGATACCCCAGCCCCGAGCTGTTGCGTCCTCCGGCGAATCCAAGCGCATCGGCAATCATACCCGCATTGGAAGCCACGACAAGATCCCGGCAGGTGAGAAACGCGCTGCCACCGTTGGTTACGGAGGAAACGAGGGTGATCCAGCAATTGGTGCCGAGATAGAGCGTTTGCCCGACCGACACACGAGCTCCGAAGAAAGGCGCGGCACTGTTCGTTGAAGCGCTCACGATGGTCATGCGCCCGCCATTGGTGAGGATGAGATGACGGCCGACCTCCAGAGTGGCGTTCGTCGCCGCGTTGTTGAGAAGTCTCCATAGCCCGCTGGCGGTGTAATACCCATACCCGCCAAGGTCCAGGCGTCCCTGACTGCCCACGACCCGAAGATCGTTGGAAACGATGAGAGCAAACGGGCCTTATGGAAAACGGATCCATCCGTTGCTGATGGTCAGGGAGTCAAAGGACAAGCGTTCCGGTGTGTTGCTGAACGAGAGGGTTCCGACGTGGGAGAGAGTGGGCGCGTAAAGCCAGGAGGCATCGGTCAGAAAGAGGGTGCCCAGATCGGCATCGCAAGCGGGCCCTGTGGGTGATTGGGTCAAACCGCCCCGGGCGGTGAACGTCACCTCGGGAATGGGCAGTGCGGCCTGAGCCTCCGGATCGTAGTGAACGGCAATCCGACCGCCTCCACCGCCAGCCCGCCGGCTGTCCCCGCCGTTGGCGCTCAGAAGGCCGTTGGTGCCGGCAAAGGTTCGGCAGATGATCCAAATGGCACCGCCGGAACCGGCGGCGGCGTACGTCGTCGAACTCCCGGTTCCGCCTCCATTGGCCGTGATGGTTCCGTTGATCAGGACATGGCCGGATGCCATGATGAGAACCGCTCCTCCCCCGTTGCCGCCCATATGACCGTTACGGCCATCGGAAGAGCCGCCGCCCGAGCCTGGCCCTGTGGGGGAGGAGGCCGATTGATAGCGGGCGCCGGAACGATAGGCAGACGAGGAGTTTGGCCATTGCTCGCCGCCCAACCCGCCAAAAGCCGCTGCGCCCTGCGTACTGCTGGCCCCAGGTCCCTGTCCATTGACCGGTTGGTCCGCCTGGTTATTGGCTGCCCAGCCGCCGCCGTAACCCTTACTGTTGACGTTGATCTGGCCGCCGGTTTCGAGCGTGAGGTTCGAGCACACGATCAGCACCCGATTCGAAACGCTGCTGTTGTTGGTAACCACGGGGGTGGTGATCATTCCGCCGGGCACAATCCGAATCTCTCGGGCCGAGATCGTTGTGTTCCAGTTGGTGGCGATGAGCGTTCGGGAAACCGTCAGCGACGCAAGGTTAGGCGTCGAGTTGGTCAGAAGGACGGAGGCGTTGGCGTTAGTGATGAAGACGTCATCGTCCTCGTCCGGCACCGCGCCTTCCACCCAGTTTGCAGCCACGAACCACTCGCCGGTGGTGGAGGCCTTCCACGAACGCACCGCGCCTTGGGCCGAGGTCAGCGCCATCGTCAGGCGGATCAACCCCGGAAGAATGCCCTCAAGACCCCTTTTGAAGAGGATCCGCGCCATCGCCTTTCCCTCCCATTGTTACCCACTCATTCAATTCCGTGGGCGACGCGTTGTCAAGAAAAATTTATAAAGCTCAATTATAATGGAACAGGACGAAAAAAATGCGGGGGAAGTGGATCGGCGGAACAGGGTTAGATCTGGCCGGGCCAGCGGAGGCCCCAATCGGGAAAGGCCTGGACGCAGAGGACGTAGAGAAGAACGAGAAGCGCCAAAGTCGCAACCAGAGAGAGGATAGCGAATGCAGGGCCGGGCTCATCCTCGGCGATGGGTTGAACCATTTCCGCGGCGAGCTCAGCGGCCACCTTCGGCAGGACTACCGCTGCCGGGGCGCCCCCGACGGCCGTTTCCCCGGGGCGTTTGAGTTTGATGGTCTTGCGCTGGGTCAGAGGAGCGGCTTCTGTGGGAGCCCCAGGCAGTTCGACCGGAACGGCCGCGACCGGCGGTGTCGGCGTCGCGACCGGCGCGGCGGCGGGAACAGCAGGCTCGGTGGGCCGCCGAATCCGGATCGTCTTGGGACTTCCGGCGGGGACGGCCGCTGGCGAAGGAGTTGGAGCGGCTGCCGGTTCGGTGGCGGGTGTTTCGAGCGCGGTTTGAAGAGGAATTCGCGACGTCTGCCGCTTGACCTGGGGGGAAACAAGGGGAGGCTCGGTCGGGACGGCGGTGGCGGCCGTGGGAGGCGTGGTCCCAGGGCGTTGTATTCGGATGGTCGCCACTTCCGAGGGACGCTGGATCTTGATGGTTTTGGGAGCGCTGGGCGCCTCCATGGCCAGCGCGCCGAGATTGATGCGAGTCGTCTTGCCTTTTTCTTCGGGGACAAGAGCCGCTGCGGCCAGATCCACACGCGTGGTCTCCTTTTTCGGCGGCATGGCGGCTTGATTCTGGGCGGCCAGCGCTTCCTGGAGATTCAGACGCGGCGGTACACCGGCCGGCTCCGGCGCAGGGGGAGTCGGCTTTTCAGCCGAGGGGGTCTTTTCCTGCTCGTCCATGGCGGATTCTCCGACTCGCTTTATCAGTGACTGTATCCTTGGACCTGGCGAACGTCAAGGGACAAAATGGCCCGCGCCGGGAAGGCTCAGACCTGAAGCAGTTCCGCCTCCTTGGCGGCCGCCATCTGGTCTATCTTTTCGATCGCCTGATCGGTCTGCTTTTGGATATCGGCCAGCGCCTTGTCCCGCTCATCCTCCGTGCAACCGCCCTCTTTCTGGAGCTTGCGCACGGCCTCGTTCATGTCGCGCCGTACGTTGCGGACGGCCACCCGCGCCTCCTCGGCCATCCGCTTCATGACCTTGATCAACTCCTTGCGTCGCTCCTCGCTCAGTTCGGGAACCGGCACACGGATCACGCGGCCGTCATCCATCGGCGTCAGGCCGAGGTTGGCCTGGAGGATGGCTTTGACGATCGCCTCACGGATGCTCTTGTCGTACGGGTTGATGACCAGCAGCCGCGGTTCTGGCACGGCGATGTTGGCCAGTTCGCGCAGGCGCGTCATGGCGCCGTAATAGGGTACGGGGACATTTTCGACCAAGTGGGGCGAGGCCTTGCCGGTTCGAAGCCCCGCGAACTGGTCCTGAAGGACGTGGAGGGATTTCTCCATCTTGTCCATTGTTTCGAGCAGAATGTCGTCGAGCGAGTCCATGGAGTCTGAATCTCCGGTTGAAACTCAGTCCGTGACCAGCGTTCCGACCGGCTCGCCGTTGAGAATACGCCGGAGGGCGTGGTCCTGGAGCAGGTTGAAGACGATGATCGGGATATGGTTTTCCATGCAGAGCGAGAAGGCGGCGCCATCCATGACCTGAAGGCGGCGCTCGAGGGCCTCCTGGTAGGTCAGCCGGTCGTACCGTCGGGCCGTGGGATTGAGACGGGGATCGGCGTCGTAGACGCCATCCACCTGGGTTGCCTTGAGAAGCAGGTCGGCGTGGATTTCGCTGGCGCGCAAGGCCGCGGTCGTATCCGTGGTGAAGTAGGGGTTTCCGGTTCCTCCGCCGAAGAGCACGACGCGCCCCTTTTCGAGATGGCGGAGCGCGCGCCGGAGGATGAAGGGCTCGGCGACGGGTTTCATTTCGATGGAGGTCTGGACGCGGGTGTCCACCCCGATCTTTTCGAGAGCGTCCTGAAGCGCCAGGGCGTTGATGATGGTGGCCAGCATCCCCATGTAGTCGCCCGAATTGCGATCAATGCCCTTGAGTTCACCCGCCCGGCCACGGAAGATGTTGCCGCCTCCAATGACGATGGCCACCTGGATGCCTGACTGGTGAACATCCCGGATCATCTCGGCCATGCGGGCCAGAATACCGGGATCAATGACCATCGAGGCGGCCTTGTTCTGAAGGATCTCGCCGCTGAGTTTCAGCAAAATGCGGCGCGGCCGGCGGAAGGAAGAGGATGGAGAGTCCTCGATACTCATGGGCACTCCGGATCATGGACCCCTGTTTCGCCCTATCACCATAGGGCAGCCGGCGGCCCATGTAAAGAAAAAAGCCCCCAAGGACTGTGACCCGTTCAGCCGCTCGCGGGCGATCCGTCCACCGGCAGGCCGATGGGAAGATCCCAGGCCGGGGTGGGAGGATAGTCGGGCAGATCCAGGTCAGGGACCAGTTCGGCGACCGGGACGATCCGCTTTTCGGCGATGGAGTGATTGGCGGCGATGCCGGTCAGAATGGACCAGGCACCAGCCCGGTGGTCGGCGCGCAGACCAAGCGGATCGGGCCCGGGGTCGGGCAGAAAGAGGTCGTCCATCAGGCGTTGATCGCCGCCTCCATGGCCGCCTTGCCCTTCCTCGACGGGCACATAATAGCCCTTGCTGAAATGGGGCATGACGTTGATCGTGGTGGCGTCCCGGATCATCTCGCCGGGCGTCCGGCCGTCGGCATTGACGTAGGATGATTCCCGCATCAGGTGCTCGAGCCGTCCCCGGGTTCCGTTGAACACGATGTGATAGCCCTCCCAGGGCGAAAAGGCCGTCAACGTGTAGGTCATTTTGACGCCGCTGCGGTACGATACGATGACGTTCATCGTATCCTCGATATCAATCTGATCGCTGAACACGCAACGGTCCCGCTGGTAGCCGTCGTAGCCCTCCTGGTTGTAATAGAGTTCGCGAAGGCGGGCATTGCCCCGAACGTCGAGGAAGAAGGGACAGCGGGGGGATTCAGGACACTCCGCGCACCGTTCGGCCCGGCGCATCAGGCCGTACCGGAGCGCCTGCTCCGGACGGTAGAAGACCCGGTCACCGAAGGCCGCGACCGTTTCTGGGACGCTGTTGATCCACCAGTTGACGAGATCGAAGTGGTGGGTCGCCTTATGCACCAGCAACCCGCCGCTGTTGGCCTTGTTGCGATGCCAGCGCCGGAAGTAGTCGGCGCCGTGGGAGGTGTCGAGCATCCATTTGAACTCGACCGAGAGCACGCGGCCGATGACGCCCGACTGGAGAAGTTCCTTCACCTGACGGCGGGGAGGCGAGTACCGGTAGTTGAAGGTCACGCGAACGGAACGGCCGGTGCGCCGGACGGCGTCGAGAATCCGCCGGCATTTCTCCGCACTGATCGTCATCGGCTTCTCCGTGATGACCTCGCAGCCGGCCTCCAGCGCTCGAACGATGTAGTCGTCGTGGGTCGAGTCGCGGCTGGTCACGATGACCGTGTTGGCATTGAGCGCTCGAATCTGGCGTTCGAACTCCTCCGGCGGGAAGAGGGCCATCGGGGTTGTCACGCCATGGCTCCGAAGCTGCCGGAGCGCAAGGTCGAGACGGCCGGGATTGATGTCGCAGAGTCCGACCAAGGTAGAGGATTGAGGATAGCGGAAGGCCGCGGCATCGCGCCACATCACGGAGCGGCCGCCCACCCCCACGAGAATGGTCCGTTTCATCGTGTCGTTCCTCTGGGCTCGACCGCGCATGATAGTGGGTGGCCCGCGGGCGATAAAGTTTTTTCAGCCGGGGGTTGACAGAGGATTGGGAACGGGCGACACTGATCGCCCATGAGCGCTCCCGTGAAATCCCCCTTTGCCCTGGCCATCCGGGTTCCTTACGGTCACACCGATCAGATGGGCTTTGTCTATTATGCCCACTACTTTCTCTACTTCGAAATGGCACGGACCGAACTTCTGCGGGCCTATGGCGTTCCCTATGCCTCGCTGGAGGCGCGGGATATTCTCCTTCCCGTTTTGGAGGCTCGATGCACCTATCATCGGCCGGCCCGCTACGACGATCGCCTCGCGGTGGAGGCCGGGGTGGGCGAAATCGGGCCGGTCCGATTCCGGCTGACCTATACAGTGCGGCGTGACACGGACCTTCTGGCGGAAGGGTACACCGACCATGCCTGCGTCTCTCGGCGGGGCCGGCCTCAGCCGCTTGATCCGTGCCTTCGGGAGGTTTTGGAGCGGATTCGCGTCGGGGGAAACTCATGAGGGGAGATCCGCGCATTCAGGCGCACGCCCGGATTCTGGTCCGTTACTGCATCGAGGTCCGGAAGGGCCAGACTGTGGGAGTTTCCGGCACCTCGGCTGCCGAACCCCTCCTCGAAGCGATCTGCGCCGAACTCTATCGGGCGGGCGTCCATCCCTTTCTCCGCATGACCCCTCCGTCCCTTCGGACCATCTTCTTCACCGAGGGAGACGAGACCCTTTTCGATCGGGTCCCCCCTATCGAGCGTGACTGGGCCCGGCGGATGGACGCCGTCATCGGTATTCAGTCCGAGACCAACACGCGGAGCCTGTCGGGGACGGCTCCGGAACGGATGGCCCGTTTCAACCGGGCCATGAACCCGATCCAGGAACAGATCCTGCGGAAGCGGTGGGTGACGACGCTCCACCCGACCGAGGCCTACGCCCAGGATGCCGAGATGAGCCTGGTGGCGTTCGAGGATTATGTGTATGGGGCCCTCTTCGTCGAGGCGCGGGATCCGTTGGCCCAGTGGCGCGATCTCCGCCGGCGCCAGGCGGCCCTGATCGCCTCGCTGAAGGGGGCCGATCGCATCGAGATCGAAGGGCCCGACACCCGGCTCACCCTTTCCGTGAAAGGGCGCCGGTTCATCAATTCCGACGGCACGCGAAATATGCCCAGCGGCGAGATCTTTACCGGTCCCGTAGAGTCCTCGGCCGAAGGGTTCATTCGCTTCGACTATCCGGTCTGCGCCCACGGACGGGAGGTGGCCGGGGTCCGACTCGTTTTCCGGCGCGGAAGGGTGGTGGAGGCGTCGGCCGAAAAGAACGAGGCCTTTCTGAAAGAGATGCTGAATCTCGATCCCGGCGCCCGGCGCCTGGGGGAACTCGGCATTGGGACCCATCCCCGCCTGAATCGGTTTATCCGAAACATTCTCTTTGATGAAAAGATTGGGGGGACCGTTCACCTCGCCCTGGGCCGCTCCTACCCCGAAACCGGAGGGCGGAATCGGTCAGCCCTCCACTGGGATCTGATTAAGGATCTGCGGCGGGGCGGGGTCGTTCGGGTGGATGGCCGCCCGTGGATGAAGGAGGGACGGTTTGTCCATTCCCTCGGGAAGGGGGGCGCATGATTCCCAAAACGCTCATCGAGCGAATGTTTGGCGCCGCGACCATCCAGCGCTGGAACGATCATGTTCGCCCGGTGGAACTCACCGAGCTGGACAAGCAGGCCCATAAGGCCTTCATCGTCTATCTGCTGGCGCGCTTCGAGGAGGACCGCGGCGCGCTGCTCGACTGGGCCTTCCTTGTCGAAGGGTTTCTCTTCGAATTTCTGCCCCGCGTGGTGCTGACGGACATCAAGGCACCCTTTTACCATCGACTGATGGCCGTCAACGGGCCGAAGGTGAACACGCACGTGACGAGGGTCCTGCAGGCGGACCTGGCCCAGGTGGAACCGGGGTTGCCTGATCGGTTTGTCCGCTATCTGGACGGGGGGGACGAACGGCGGATCGAACGAAGGCTGCTCAAGGCGGCCCACTATCTGGCCACGCAGTGGGAGTTTCGGCTGGTCTATCATCTCGAGCCGTTTCTCTACGGCATCGAGCGCACCAAGGCGGAGATCGAGAATCAGATCGAGGATTACATTGATCTGATCGGCGTCCAGAAGATCCATCTCAAGCAGAAAGCCTATGGCTTTGTGGACCTTTGTGGCCAGTTGCGTTTCCAGCAGCGCTGGGCTCAAACGCCAAGGCTTCCCCGGACCTCGGTGCTGGGGCACTCGTTGTTCGTGGCGCTTTTGACGCATCTGTTCGGCTTGGGGCGCGGATTCTGCCCCGCGCGGGTCCGGAACAACTTCTTTTGCGCGCTCATGCATGACCTTCCCGAGCTCTTCACCCGCGACATCATCTCCCCCATCAAGCGGGAGATCGAAGGGCTCGAAGAGTTCGTGGAACAGGAAGAACGGCGGTTGGTGGACGAGCGGCTGCTCCCCCTTTTGCCCGACGCCTGGCATCCGCAGGTGACCTACTTTCTCGATCGCCCCTTTGACAACCGGATTCTCGATCAGGGGCGGCGGCGGGAGGTGTCGGCCGCCGACCTCGAACGGCGCTATAATGAGGACCGGTTTGAACCGACGGACGGGGACCTGATCAAGCACAGTGATAATTTGAGCGCGCTGATCGAGGCCTCCAAGTCCCTCGAGACCGGCATCCAATCGCCCGCCCTGCTCGATGGGGCGCGAACCATTCTGAAGCGCTATCGAGAAGCGCCGGAGGGACCGATTCCCTATGCGGTTTTCGAGCAATTCCGGCCTGCGGCCTTGAATGAATCGCTTACGCGTTAGAACGCGATGGGCGCGAAGACCGGGAACGGAGCGAGCGCCGCCCGCCCTTTCAGGGCGGTGAGTTCGATGAGAAAATCGGCCTCCACAACCCGACCGCCGGCCTGCTGAATCAGTTCCGCGGCGGCCCGGGCCGTTCCGCCAGTGGCGATCAGGTCATCCATCAGCAGCACCCGCTCGCCGGGCGTGATGGCGTCCTCGTGCATAGCCAGTCCGGCGGTTCCGTATTCCAATTCGTATTCCCGTTCTACGGTTCTCCAGGGAAGCTTGCCTTTTTTACGGATGGGAACGACGCCGGCCTTCAGGCCGTAGGCCACGGCAGCGCCGAAGAGAAAGCCGCGGGCATCCACACAGGCGACCTTGTGAATCTCCGATTTCTGGTGGCGGGCCACGAAGAGCCCCACCGCCGTGTGAAAGAGCGTGGGATCTGCCAGGATGGGGGTAATGTCCTTGAAGAGAATGCCGGGCTTGGGAAAGTCCGGCACGTCTCGGACGGCCGACCTCAGGCGATCGGCCAACGCGCGCATCGCTAGGTCCATAGGGCGCTCCTTCGGTATGGGGCTATTTGGTCGAGGCGGACGTGATGGCCGCCTGGGCGGCGGCCAGCCGGGCGATGGGGATCCGGAACGGGCTGCAACTGACGTAGTTGAGTCCGAGACGGTAACAGAACTCGACGGTGGCGGGGTCGCCGCCCTGTTCGCCGCAGATGCCGCATTTCAGATTCGGTCGGCGCTGGCGGCCGCGTTCGACGGCCACGCGAACCATCTCACCGACACCGGCCTGATCCAGCGTTTGGAACGGGTCGGCCGGGAGAATTCCCTTTTCCAGGTAGTGGGGGAGAAACCGGTCGGTATCGTCCCGGCTGAAACCGAACGTCATCTGGGTCAGGTCGTTGGTGCCGAAGGAGAAGAAGTCCGCCTCCTCGGCCATGCGGTCGGCCAGCAGGGCGGCCCGAGGGATTTCGATCATCGTGCCGAACTGGTAAGGGAGGGACTTCAGGTTGTACTTGAGCATCACGTCCTGCCGGATCCGTTCGCAGAGTGTTCGCTGGTGGCGAAGCTCAGCCGCGTCGCAGGTCACGGGGATCATGATTTCCGGCAGGCAGGGTTTCTTCTGGGTGGTCAGTTCGGCGGCCGCCTCGAAAATGGCGCGGTACTGCATTTCGGCCACTTCGGGGTAGGTGATACCGAGACGGACGCCCCGATGTCCCATCATGGGGTTGGTTTCGTGAAGCTGATCGGCGCGCTCGCGGAGCTCCTTGAGCGAGATGCCGAGGCTGTCGGCCAGCTCCTTCTGCCGTTCCCGCTCGCGGGGCACAAACTCGTGCAGGGGAGGATCGAGGAGTCGGATGGTGACCGGAAGGCCATCCATGACCGCCAAGGTGGACTTGATATCGCTCTTCACGAAACGGAAGAGGCGGGAGAGGGCCCGCTTGCGCTCTTCGTAGGTTTTGCTCAGGATCATTTTCCGGAGGAGGAAGAGCGGCTCATCGGAGCCCTTTCCGTAGAACATGTGCTCCGTCCGGAAGAGGCCGATCCCTTCGGCGCCGTATTGACGGGCGAGCCGGGCATCCTCCGGCGTCTCGGCGTTGGCGCGGACCCCCATCTTTCGGAAGCGATCAGCCATGGTCATGAACTGTTCGAAGCGGGGATTCGCCGTGGGATCCACGAGCTTGAGGGCGCCGACGTAGGCCGTGCCGGTAAACCCATTCAGGCTGACCCAGTCGCCTTTTTTGAGGGTCAGAGGACCGGCGGTGACTTTGCCCGTTTCGGGCGAGACATGGAGAGCGCCGGCTCCTACGATGCAGCATTTGCCCCATCCGCGGGCCACCAGCGCCGCATGGCTGGTCATCCCGCCCCGGGCGGTCAGGATGCCGGCGGCCGCCCGCATCCCCTCGACATCCTCTGGGCTGGTCTCTTCGCGGATCAGAATGACCGAGTGCCCCTTTTTCGCCCAGGCCACCGCTTCGTCAGCCGTGAAGACGATCTGGCCGACGGCACCCCCGGGCCCGGCCGCCAGCCCCTTGGCCAGAACGGGCGCATGCTTTTCCGCCTGGGGATCGAGAATGGGGTGCAGAAGCTCGTCGAGCTGAGAGGGCTTGACGCGCAGGATGGCCTCTTTTTCCTTGATGAGACCCTCCTCCAGCATATCCAGAGCGATATTGAGGGCGGCCACGCCCGTCCGCTTGCCGACCCGGGTCTGGAGCAGGTAGAGGCGTCCTTCCTGAATGGTGAACTCGATATCCTGCATGTCTCGGTAGTGCTTTTCCAACCGGTCGCGGATTCGGAGCAGTTCGGCATAGACGTCGGGCATGGCCCGCTCGAGGGATTCGCCCGCCGTATCACCGGCGTTTTTCATGGCCTCATTGAGGGGCTGGGGCGTGCGGATGCCGGCGACGACATCCTCGCCTTGGGCGTTGGGAAGCCATTCCCCATAGAAGCCGCGATCGCCAGTCGCGGGGTTCCGGGTAAAGGCGACGCCGGTCGCCGAGGTGTTGCCCATGTTTCCGAAGACCATCGCCTGCACGGTCACGGCGGTACCCCAGTTGTCCGGGATCTTTTCGATCCGCCGGTAGGCGATGGCCCGCTTGCCGTTCCAGGATTTGAAGACGGCGGCAATGCCGCCCCAGAGCTGCTCCTCGGCGGAGTCGGGAAAGGGTTTGCGGAAGACGGCTTGAATCCGCTGTTTGAAGAGCTCGCACAGGGTCTTCAGATCGTCAGCCGTCAAATCGGTGTCCGACGTCAGCCCCTTCTTGGCCTTGTAGGCGTCAAGCATGCGTTCGAGTTGGCGGCGAATGCCCCGGCCATCCGGGGGTTCGATGCCTTCGGCCTTTTCCATCACGACGTCGGCATACATCATGATGAGGCGGCGGTACGAGTCGTAAGCGAACCGGGGATTGTTGGATCGGGCAATCAGACCGGGCAGGGTGGCGCTGCACAGGCCGATGTTGAGAACCGTCTCCATCATGCCGGGCATGGATTGCCGGGCTCCGGAACGGCAGGAGACCAGTAGGGGACGCTCAGGGTCTCCGAACTTCATGCCCATGCGTTGTTCACAGAGGGCGAGGGCTTTGGCGACCTGCTCTTTCAGCCCGGCGGGAAAGCGGGAGCCGGCGGCAAAGTAGTCCGTGCAGCACTCGGTGGAGATGGTGAAACCGGCGGGGACAGGAATGCCGAGCCGGCACATTTCAGCCAGATTGGCGCCCTTGCCTCCGAGGAGTTCGCGCATGGAGGCATCCCCTTCCGCATCTCCGGGGCCGAAGGTGTAGACGTATTTTTTGGCCGTCGCGGGGATCGAACGCTTGGAACCCATAAGAGTGATCCTTCTTTCTTTTCTTTTCGGCAAAATGGAAGCGGGAAGAATTTATCACAAAATTGCCCCACGTCAAGTTTTTGTGACGGAGGGCTGCGGGTCCCAAAGATGGCCGTCCCTGAGGTGAAGAATGCGGGTGCAACGGGCAGCCAGGTCGCGGTTGTGTGTGGAGAGAAGCAGAGCGAGGCCCTCGCGGGCGACCAGATCGAGAAAGAGCGACAGGATCGCTTCCGCATTGGCGCTGTCGAGGTTGCCTGTCGGTTCGTCGGCTACGAGAACGCGGGGACGGACGATTAAGGCGCGGCCGATGGCGACGCGTTGCATCTGGCCGCCTGAAAGTTCGCGAGGGAGGTGGTGGGCTCGGTCGGCAAGGCCCACCGCATCCAGAACCCGATGAAGCTCATTTGGAACGAGCGGCCGGCGGAGAAAGAGCAGCGGGAGGGCCACATTTTCGGCCACCGTGAGGGTGGGCAGGAGATGGAAGTGCTGGAAAACGTAGCCGAAAAAGCCCCGCCGGATGGCCGTCAGCGCTCCTTCCGACAGGCCGCTCACCGGTCGCCCCCCGATCCAGAGATCGCCGCCGGTGGGCGCATCGAGCCCTGCCAGGACGTTCAGAAGGGTGGTTTTTCCAGAACCCGACGGTCCGACGACGGCGACCGATTCACCCGCGCTGATCGTCACATCCACGCCGTCGAGCGCGCGAACCGTTTCGATGCCGCGGCGATAATAGCGGCAAAGGCCGCGTCCGATAATGAGGGGAGCGTCCATCGCACCTGTCCTCCTGTTATTCCTGCCCTCGGATGGCCTCGACGGGTCGAAGCGAAGCCGCCCGCGCGGCGGGCCAAAGGGCCGCCAGAAGACCCAGGGCCACGGCGCCCAGAATGGAGACCGCCAGCAGACGGGGAGTGATCAGGACCATCGGTTGAGAGACCCCGAGATTGAGCAGACGTCGCAGGGCGGCATCCGTCAGGCGGACGCCGGCCACAGCCACCACGCTGCCACCGACCGCGCCGGCGAGGGCGAGCAGCAGCGTTTCGAGGCAGACGAGGCGGAAGATCTGACGGCGTTCGGCACCGATGGCCTTGAGGATGCCAAACTCGGCCGTCCGCTCGTAAACGCTCATCAGGATGGCGTTGAGAACGCCGATCATGGCGACGATGACAGCGATGACCGCCACCGCCGCGACCATCGTCTGGGCGGTTCCCACCAGCGAGACAAGCGCCCCTTTCACCTGTTCGAGACTGACGACCTGGACTTCGGGAATGGACATCCAACGCCCTTCGAACTCCCGCATGCGGATGGCGTTGAATTGGCGCAAGGTGACCCCGACGATCGTAAGCTGGCCTTCCCGGCCGAAGATCCGTTGGGCGGTTCGAAGCGGAAGGAATACGGTCCCGTCATCCTGGGTACCGGTCCGCTCGAGCACGCCCACGATGCGAAAGGTGTGAAGTTCGGGCTCGCTTCGACCGTGGGGTACGACCGAGAGGTAAAGGAGGTCACCGACCTTTCGCTGTTCATACTGAGCGGCCTCGAATCCCATGACCGCCTCGTCGGTGGACTCGGGAGAGAACCAACGGCCACCGTCATAACCGGGCCCTGATTGGAAACGGAGCCAGGGTTTCATCGTGCGATAGCTCTCCGTTTCGATCCCCGCGATCAGGGCAAAGGCGGTGGCCCCGAGCCCCTCATCCATTCCGCCGGCCGGTTTTTCCGCAACTCCAAGGAAGACCGGGGTAATGGCCTCGATATCGGGATCGGTTCGGATCTGTTCATGGGCCGATTCCGGGAGGTAGAGTAGGCCGGTGCCGCCCTTCAGCATCAGGGTGGCCGCTTCGTAAGGGCACCCCTTGGCCATGACCATCACCTGAAAGCCGAGCTGTTCGATGCTTCGCGCGATCGCCGAACGGAAACCGAGATTGAAACCGCCGAGACTGACGGCGACCGCAGTAGCCAAACCGACCCCCACCGCCGTCAGGGAAGTCCGGACCGGTCGTCGGGCAAGGTTATTCCAGGCCAGGCGGATCCAAGTCATGGCTTCGGCTCCTGGGCACCGGCCGGGCGGAAGGTAATGCGGGTGCCGATCAATTCAAAGTGCCCCCCCCGGTCCACCCATTCGCCTTCCACCTCGGCCTGGCCGCCCACGAACTGCGGAAGGGTGGGAAAGGTGTCTCCGAGTTCGACCCGGATGGTACGGCCCCCGGCATCGCGGAGAAAGAGCCAGCACCCCGAGGCCGGGCACTGGCGTTCGATCGTGCCCGACACGCGGACCGGTTTCCGGTAGAAATCGCCGGGGCGTTCCAGCAGATCGGCGATGGGGACAAGGGGAGCGTTGGAAAAGGGTTCTCCAAAGTGACGCTCCTGCTTCCGGGCGCATCCGGCGGCGGCGAGAATCAGGATGGCCGAGAGAGCGCTAAGGGTGGGAAGGAAAGGTCGGATGAGGTTCACGGTTTTTTCTCCTCTTGGGTTAAGAGATCGCGGGAACGGGCAAAAAAAGGGTCGTGCCGTCGTTCGAAAACGAACAGGTCGAGCAGAACCAGGTTTTTACGAACGCCTCGGAGGGTCGCCTGCCAATCGGCCTGGGCGGCTTCCGGCAGGGAGGCGGGGGGTACTAGGCGTCCGACCCGATCGGCTGGATGGTTGGGGTCCGCGACTGAGAAGTAGTCGTGTCGGTAGAAATCGGCCAGGGTCAGTCCCACAAACTGGTTGCGGAACGCGGGGTTTCGCAGGGCCGCACCGCCTGGACTTTCCAGCCGCTGGAAAAACATTCGGACGATGGAGGCGGTCTCGGGATCGATGGCCAGGAAGACCTGGATAACGCCGCCTCGTCCGGGAACGTTCACGCCATGCACATAACCGATCAGGCGCTCCTGCTGAAACACGGCATAGAGGGTATACGGCGTATCGGGGCCTTCGTAGACAGGGTCCAGATCGCTTCCAACCCGCTCCTGGAGCCATTGGTAGGCGGCGATTCCGTCTGGGAGTGTCCGGATCTCGCGGAGTTCTTCCCGGTAGGAGGTCATTGTGGGGTAGAGCGCTTTGAGGTCGCGGCCCGGATTGCTCAGCGTGCAGCCGATCGCCGCCTGCGAGGCGGATTGAAGCGAGAGGAAGAGGCTG
>Ga0308410_1000018_pt1 | contig 73012 bp, 60 predicted proteins | sample HotsprOSTMatCore_FD_203467 | JGI IMG/M metagenome (GOLD analysis project Ga0308410, IMG submission 203467) | Hot spring phototrophic mat microbial communities from Octopus Spring, Yellowstone National Park, Wyoming, United States -... | ecosystem: Environmental > Aquatic > Thermal springs > Hot...
GAGGTATAATCAAGAAGGTGGATGTAGAAGAATTCAAAAACATAAGATCAACGGGGATAATAGCTTTAGATACTGACGAAGGCGATGTTTTGGTTGATGCTATATTCACAAGTGGTAACGATGATATAATCATTTGTAGTGCCAATGGTTTGGCACTGAGAATATCAGAGAAAACAGTAAGACCAATGGGTAGGACTGCTAGAGGTATCATAGGAATAAGATTAGAGGAAAGGGATAGTGTTGTGGGACTTGTTAAGTATAACGAAAAGAAAGATATGGTGATAGTAACGGAAGAGGGATATGCCAAAAGGTTAAAGATGAACGAGATAAATGTTAAGGGTAGAGGCGGAAAAGGAATGATGTACTTCGGTGTAAGTGAGAAGACGGGTAAGGTTGTCAGGGTTCTACCAGTTGAAGAAGAAAACGAGATAGTAATAATAACTGCCAAAGGAATGATAATAAGAATGCCAGCTTCGAATATATCTGTTATGGGGAGACCTGCTAGAGGAATCAAGGCTATAAACTTGAAAGAAGGTGATAAGGTTGTTGATGTAGAGGTATTTGAGTAATGGTAGAGAGGTTGTTCATAGCAGTGGAAATACCCCAAGAAATAAAGGAACTATTCGTTCCTATAACCAACGAATTGAAAAAGGCAAAGAGTAAGGTAGTACCAGTGGAGAATATACACCTGACGCTTAAGTTTATAGGAGAAACAGACAAAAGAGAAAGCATTATAAAGGTTCTTTCAAATTGCAGTAAGAAAAAGTTTACTCTTAAGTTAAAGGGAGTTGGTGTATTTCCTAATGTTAGTCACCCTAGAGTTTTTTGGGTAGGAGTAGAGAAAAACGAAGAGTTGGAGGAATTATTTAGTTTCATAGAGGATAGTCTATTTTCTATAGGTATACCGAAGGATGAGAGACCTTTTTCACCTCACATAACATTGTCAAGATTTAAGTTTTCACCTATTCATGGACTAGCTAAGATAATTAATGAATACAAAAACTTTGATTTTGGGACTTACGAAGTGAGAGAATTTTTTTTGTTCAAAAGTGAGCTAAGGGAGCCAAGCCCTATATACACGAAACTCTATTCATTCCCTTTGGTGTGAATTATGAAATTCTTTGAATTATAAAATTCACAGATTTCTTTTAGTTTACATACTTCACATTTTGGTTTGACAGGTTTGCATATAACTTGCCCGAAACCAACCATTAGGTAGTTCAAATCCTTCCAGTACTTTTTTGGTATTATTTCCATAAGCCTGAATTCTGTTTCCTCTGGTGTCTTTGTTTTAACAAGCCCTAACCTGTTTGATATCCTGTGAACATGGGTATCTACACAAATTGTATCCTTGCCGTAGGAAACGGATAGAACAAGGTTAGCTACTTTTCTACCGACATTCGGAAGCTTGATTAGCTCATCAATGTTATCAGGTACCTTGCCACCATACTCTTTGATTATGATTTCTGCTATTTTCTTTATGTTCCTAGCCTTTGTTTTGTAGAAGCCTACGGGATATATTATTTTCTCTAGTTCTTCTAAGGAAATATTTAAGAAGTCTTCGGGAGTTTTGCAGATTTCAAACAGTTTTTTAGCTGTTGGGTATGTTATTTCGTCTTTTGTCCTCAAGCTGAGGACAGTAGAAATTAATACTTGGAATGGCTCATTACCTCGCAAATGCATGTTAGCTTTTAGAGGAGAATCGTATTCGTTCCATACCTCCCTTAGGTAGTTAATGATAAGGTCTATATCTTTTTTCATAGCTCTTCTATTACTATCACCTTGTTTTTTGATGTTTGACCATACTTTATTTTTATTGATGATTTGGGAACTTTGAAGTATTCCGAAAGAAGTTCAATAACTCTTTCATTTGCTTTACCGCCCTCAGGTGCTTCATTAACTCTAACCTCAAATTTGCCATTACCAAGGTCTTTGATACCTTCCTGAGAGGATTTAGGTTTTACCTTAACTTCAATAGTCATGAGACTATTTTATTAGAATTATTGGGTTACAAGCAGCTTCTTAAAATCTCTTCTAGTTCTTCCTTACTCAGTTTTACGGGGTTTTCTTTTATAGATGTTTTCTCAACTATTTTAGCAATATCTTTTTCCTGTATTCCGTAATAAGAGAGCTTCTTTAGGTTTGCCTTTGATAGTTTTTCTTCTAGGAACTTGCCAAGCCTGTCTATTCCCTTCTCGGTGTCATCGGTTCCATAAAGTAAATTACCAATTTTAGCAAACTTCCTTAAGTGGCTATTGCCGCTTTCTACTAAAATTTTTATGTTTTTCATTGTAGCAGGGTAGAGTAGGTTAGCACATATAACACCATGAGGTATATTATAAAAGCCGCCGATTACTGATGCGAAGCCGTGTACTGCTCCGAGTCCAGCATTAGCCAAAGCAAAGCCTGATATGTAGGCACTGAGAGACATGTTTTCTAAGTCCTTGTCATCATCATAGTTCGAAAAGAGGAATCTCTCTAGAGATTCACCAATCATTAAAAAAGCTTTTTCACATAATGCATCGGTGATAATGTTTGATTTTGTTGATGTATAAGCTTCTATAAGTTGTGAAAGAGCATCAAATGCTGAAGGTTCCCTTAATTCTTTTGGTACTAACCTGAGTAAATCAGGGTCAAGAATGGCAATGTCAGGAATGAGGTTGTCATGTCTAATGGATTTCTTGAATCCATTTTCGCCGACTTCTGATATTACAGCATTCTTTGTTGCTTCGCTGCCTGTGCCGGCAGTGGTAGGAATAGCTATAAATTTTACCTTCTTGCCACTAGGTTTCTTGTTCCCAATGCCTTCTAGGTACTCTTTTATGCTTCCTCCATCAATTAGCAAAGAGGAAAGAGCTTTACCTGTGTCTATGGCACTACCTCCACCTATGCTAACTATGGCATCTATTTGTAGATTAATATATTTCCTAGCTAGCCTATCAACATTTTCAACACTAGGTTCACCTGTTACTGGTTCAATGTATATAAGGAATTCGTCAACTAGTTTGGGTTCTAAATCTTTCCATAGAGATGATGAGCTAAAGGACTTTGAGAGTATGAAAAGAAAATTTTTCCCCAAGCCTTCTAGGATTTCAGGAAGTTCGTATATTCTATTCTTGCCGAATATTAGTTTCTTGTTAAATGAAATGTCAAATTTCATAATGTTTTCCATAGCTTTATATCTTTGGGTTCAACTACATTAAATGATATTCCTTGCCTGGGTTTAGCCATGTAGTTTTCAACGGTTTCTCTCCACTTTTTATAGTGTTCTGTGTCTTTGTGAGCTTTTGCTGATTCCTCTGAATCGTAGACTTCGTATAAAACGAAGTAGTTAGGGTCATCTTTACTCTGTAGAAAGTCAAATCTTAAGTTTCCTGGCTCTTTAATAGAGTTTTTGTGATTCTCAATTGTTGCTTTTATAAATTCTTCTCTGAACTCGGGTTTGACCCAAACATTGACAATTGTCACTATCATAGCCACCCCCTGAGTGAAGTATATAGAAATAAAAGTTAAAAATCAAAAATATTTAGATTTTTTTTACGAGTCTGCCTGTTTTTTTGATGTGCTTTGCCTCTAATTCAGGAACTGTTTTCACTTATTTGGTTATAAAATTCTTTGTGAGGGCGGGAGCCCTCACTTAGAAAGGTTTATAAGTTCTTGATAACTTCTTTAGCAAACTCTGAACATTTTAGTTCTTTGGCACCTTCAATTTCGGCTGCAAGGTCGTATGTCACTAACTTGCTTTTTATTGTTTTGCTTATAGCGTTTTGAATTAAGTCTGATACTTCTTTCCAGCCGATGTATTCAAACATCAAGCATCCTGAAAGTATCAAAGAAGAGGGGTTGACTTTGTCTTGATTTGCGTACTTTGGTGCTGAGCCATGTGTAGGCTCAAACACAGCGTAAGGGTTACCAATGTTACCACCTGGTGCTAGCCCTAGTCCTCCCACTTGAGCAGCTAAAGCATCAGATATGTAGTCTCCATTAATGTTAGGTGCTACTATTATTTTGAAGTCCTGAGGTCTCTTCAAAACTTGCTGGAACATATTGTCAGCAATAACATCGTTTATTAGTATTTTGCCTTCAGAGTTTGCTCCATTTTTAACTTCTTCTTCAGTTACGATGTAATCTCTGAACTCTTCAATTGCCACTTGGTAAGCCCATTCTCTGAAAGCACCTTCTGTGTACTTCATTATGTTTCCTTTGTGCATTATTGTGATTTTGTTTATTCCTGTTTTTAGTGCATACTGTATTGCTGCTCTCATTAGCCTTTTGGTACCAAATTCAGAAATTGGCTTTATCCCTATTCCTGCATCATCCCTTAGGTGGATGTTGAATTCTTTTTTGAGAAATTCCCTTACCTTTTTAGCTTCTTCACTGTCACTTTTCCACTCTATGCCGACATACAGGTCTTCTGTGGCTTCTCTGAATATGACCATATTTACTCTTTCCGGGTGCTTAACGGGTGCTTCAACGCCTTCAAAGTATCTGACTGGCCTAACTACAGCGAAGAGATCTAATTTTTGCCTTATGGTTACATTCAGTGACCTTATGCCTGTTCCTACTGGGGTTGTTAACGGACCTTTTATTGACACTATGTACTCTTTGAGAGTGTATAGTGTTTCTTGAGGAAGGTAATCACCGTACTTGTTGAATGCTTTTTCACCAGCGTATACTTCTATCCAGTTGACTTTCCTTTTACCACCGTAAGCTTTCTTTATTGCTTCGTCCCACACAGGTATGGCTGCTCTAAATATATCTGGACCTATACCATCACCTTCAATGTAAGGTATATCAACTTCATCGGGAACTATAAGCTTATTTCCATCAAATTCTATTTTCATGATCCCACCTCAAAGTGGAAAAATGTTTTATGAAAAATTGTTCTAACTTCAAGTTAGGTTTGCATAAATTTGACTTTTTTACTCAAATTTAATAAACTACTATTAAAAAAGTGGGTTTTGGAGGTTTTATGTCAGGTAAGCAAGAGGTTATTATTAGGATAGCTGGTAGTGCTGGTGATGGTATAGCATCAGTTGGTGATGTTCTTTCGAAGCTAGCATCTAGAAGCGGGTTGGGTGTTTGTGCTTATAACAGCTATCAATCAGTTATAAGAGGCGGATTTGTTTGGCTTCAGATAAGGATTTCAAATAATAAGGTTTTCAATCATGGTGATAATCCTGATATTCTTATACCTTTGAATCAATCAGAGTATGAGAGGCATAAAGATTCGGTTTTGCCGGGTGGTTATATAATTTATAACGAGGACAAGGTAAAGGTATCTAACAAAAGGGAGGATGTTAATTATATTCCTTTGTCGATGAGAGCTCTTGCTCCTCAGGAAGCTAAGCAGCCGGTGATGCAGAATATGCTTTTACTTGGTGCAGCAGTGAAAATTTTGAATCTTGATAAGTCAATTTTGGACGATATAATAAGAAAGTCTTTTGGTAAGAAAGGTGAGGAGATAGCTAATGCGAACATAAATGTCATTAATGCTGGGTATAACAATGTCAGTACTGTTTCGGATTTTAACTTAGTTAAGCAGGATAAGAAATATTATGTTATAACAGGTAACTATTCTGTTGCTGTTGGTGCTACTTTAGCGGGATGTAAGTTTTATTCTGCTTATCCTATGACTCCTGCTTCGTCTATATTACACTGGTTTGTAGCTAATGCTAAAAAGTACGGTATAGTTGTTAAGCAGGCTGAAGATGAGATTGCAGCTATAAACATTGCTATAGGAGCGGGATTTGCCGGTGCTAGAGCAATGACGGGTACATCTGGTGGTGGTTTCTCTCTCATGACTGAGGCTATAGGTTCAGCTGGTATGACAGAGACACCTGTTGTAATTATAAACTCTATGAGAGGAGGTCCCTCTACAGGTTTGCCTACAAAGACTGAACAAGGAGATCTCTTCCAGGCATTAGGAGCTTCTCAAGGAGAGTATCCGAAGGCTATACTTGCCCCGAAGGACCCAGTAAGTGCGTTTTATATGATTGCTGAAGCTTTCAACCTAGCCGAAAGATATCAGATACCTGTGATATTCCTCATAGATTTCTTGCTTTCAAATGGCTACTATGGTATACAATCTGATGAGCTTGACCCATCAAAGATAAAGATAGACAGAGGTGAAATATTAGAACATGTCAATGGTGATGGATACCTTAGGTATAAGGTAACTGAAACGGGTGTTTCGCCTAGAGTTCTTCCTGGAACGAAGGGTGTGTATTATGTTGCTGCAACGGATGAACATGATGAAGACGGTGTGCTAATAAGCGATATATACACAGATGAAGCAAAAAGAAAGAAAATGATGGATAAGAGGATGAGGAAGATGAACTACATTGTTAAGGACTTCCCGCTTCCAGTTGTTGAGGGAGATTCAAATTCTGATGTTACCTTATTAGGATGGGGTTCTACTTATGGAGTAATTAGGGAAGTAAAAGAATTATTGCAGAAAGAGGGGATAAAGGTTAATCATGTCCATGTTGAGTATATATACCCTGTTAATAAAGAAATCGCTGACATATTGTCGAAGAGCAAAAAATTAATATCTATTGAAAACAACTATACTTCTCAATACACAAAATTACTTAGGATGGAGACAGGGTTTGAGGTACAGAATAAGATAGTTAAGTATGATGGTGAGCCTTTCACACCTTTATATCTTTTAAAAGAAGTAAAGAGATACTTATAGATAGGAGGTATATTTATGGCTACGGTAGATATAAAAAAGTTTCAGGTTAATTTGAATCCTACTTGGTGTCCGGGTTGCGGTGACTACGGGTTACTGAGAGGATTACAGACTGCTTTAGCAAAGTTGGACTTAGACCCATCAGAGATAGTTATAGTTTCTGGAATAGGTTGTTCATCAAATTTACCACATTTCATAAAGGCTTATGGTTATCATAGCTTACATGGTAGAGCCTTGCCTACAGCACAAGGTATAAAAATGGTTAATCCAAGGTTGACAGTCATAGCCGCTGGTGGTGACGGTGATGGATACGGAATAGGTGTAGGGCATCTAGTACATGCTTGTAGAAGGAATGTAGACATTACGTACATTGTTATGGACAATCAGATATACGGACTAACAACGGGGCAGACTTCACCAACTAGTGATGTTGGAAGTAAGACTAAAACTAGCCCTGATGGCAACTACGAATATCCTTTAAATCCAATACTTGTGGCTATATCATCAGGAGCAACATTTGTTGCTAGAACTTTTTCAAGTGAACCTGAGCACATGTCAGATATAATAGTAAAGGCGATACAACACAAGGGGTTTGCATTGATTGATGATATATCACCGTGTGTTACATACAATAAGAAGAATACTTATCAGTGGTTCAAGGAAAGAATTTACAAGCTTGAAGATATAGGGCATGACCCATACGATATAAATCAGGCTATTCAGAGAGCTACGGAGTGGGAGGACAAAATACCTATAGGTATCTTTTACATTAATCCTGATAAGCCAAGCTATGACCAATTGGACCCTGTTATTAGAGAAGGTGGAATGTTCGCAAAGCCTGAGCTAACTGAAGATGAGAAGAAAGAAATATTGAATCAATTCTTATAAATCTTTAAAGGCAACCATCGGTTGCCTGATAATTTTTTAATCTTGATAATAATAACTAACTTTTACTAAAATTCTTAACTCTCTTAGAGGGGTGTATTATGGATGATAGGAAGAAGGCACAAATAGTTGCATCAATAATAAAGCAAAACAACACTATCACGTTGACTACTAAGTCAAAAGATGGTAAGGTTTGGAGCACAAAGGTATTCTATGGTGAGAAGGGTAGTGAGATATATGTTATTCTAGAGAAGGACGGACATGCTTTTAGTAATATCCTTGAGAATAGCGAAGTTTTCTTTGTTATTGAGAGGAATGATCCTATGGCTTTTATACAGGGGGAGGGTGTAGCCGAAGTTTTAGGAAAAGCCAGTGATTTAGAAGAGAGAAGTATAGTAACTAGAAAGAATCTTCAAATAGTTCCATTTCTTAGAATGAATCCTGATACTTATTTAGTCAAGATAAAAATGAAAAGGATTTGGGTAAGTTACTTCTATGAAGGGTGGATGCCCAGAATTGAAATAGTTATTGATGATAACTTTAGTAAAATGTTAGCTAATGAGTTAACAAAAACATCAAAGATACCTTTGATTATACAATCGACTAGACCTTGGGCACTACCAGCCACTATAGCAGCAGTAATATTTGGCACTTTGATTTCTCCTACGATAGATTTTCTGAAGTTCTCACTAGCTTTTATTGGTGCGATATTGGTACACCTTGGGGTTAATGCTTTTTCTGATTACTTTGACTACAAAAAAGGTGCAGACAAGTGGTATACTCTTGGCTCAAGTAGAGTTCTCGTTGAGGGACTACTAAAACCTAAGGAAGTTCTTTTTGTAGGTATTGTACTGATTTTGTTATCGCTTATTGTAGGCTTACTAATAGTCTACTTGACTAACTTCAATAGGGTACTAATTTATTTGATTTTGATAGGTGGTGTTTTGGGGATATTCTATGCTTTTATTCCAATAGGTTGGAAATACGTAGGTATGGGAGACTTAGCTGTGTTTTTAGCGTGGACAGGTGTAGCATTTGGTTCTTACTTTGTTCAAACCTTGACGTTGAATACTAACATTATACTTGCTTCATTGCCTTTGTCACTGCTTATTGTAGCAATACTTCATGGGAACAATATGCGTGATATAGATGATGATAAAAGAGCAGGGTATTTCACATTAGCTTCATTACTTGGTAAAAACTTATCAAAGTATTATTACCTTCTTTTAATTCTAAGTGCTTATGTAATTTTTGTACTTAATGTTGTTTTGGGTATATTACCTGTTTGGGCTTTGGCAGCTTTGTTATCTATTCCTGTTGCTTATAGAAATGTTCTATGGGCTTTCAGAGATAATTACGTTCAAAAAGGTATGCTTGACCTTTACACAGCTAACCTTGTCAGTCAGTTCTCAATCCTACTTATAGTAGGAATGGTTATAAGTAGAATTTTATAATTTGTCTAGGAGAAACGCGCCTCAGGGAGGCTTAGCCTCCCTGTATCAGTTTTTTATTTTTTCAACAGGGTATATTGTAATGTAGTTACTGTTTAGTTCTATTATCCTATATGCTCCTTCCCATCCAAATGAGGGAGTTTGAATGAATATTTTTGAATCGTATGTTATGTTTGTTGGCTCGGATAACCTGAGAAGTTGTGTATTTGTTCCATCGTAGATGTAGATTTTATCTTTGTGGGTATGTCCTGAAATGAATATGTTGACATCGTACTTATTGCATATTTCAAGGAATTCTTTGTTGTTTAAGAAAATACCATCTTCTATGCTGGAGTTGTAGTTAACTGGTGGATGGTGTGTAATGATAACCTTTATAAAGTTAGATTTTGAATTCAAAGCTCTTTCTAAAAATTCTAATTGTTCTTTGCTCAAACCTGAGCCTTCAGGGTCAGGTAGTAAACCGTTGTAATCAAATGGTTTCCAGTAGTAATCGTAGCCGGTGTTTAGGAATATGAAAAGAAAGTTTCCGTAAGAAAGTGAATAAAATTCTTTACCTATGAATTTTCTGTAGTTTGGTATGTCTGTGCAGGTTATTTTTGTTATTGAATGGTATTCGTGGTTTCCGGGTACGAAGTATATTTGTGTTGATAAATTTTCATCTACATATAAGTTATCATTTGATTTGAAAAACATATTTGTAAGAATTAGATAATTCTTTTCTCCTAATATTCCTTCTCCAAATTCAACATTATCACCGGATGATATAACAAATAATGGTGTTGTTTTGATTACAATTTCTTTTAATTTACTGAGGTAGTAACTAGATTTTGGATACATTATACCTATGAAATCAGCGTGTATGTCAGTTATATGAAGAAACCTTATTTTATCGTTTTCATCAGCAAAACTCCTTATGGTTAATAAAAGTATGAAAAGCGTGAGTAGGTATTTCATTACCCTAATCTATTCAGTGCTGATTTCAACGAAATTGAATGATTCATCAGGTTCAACGGAAAGAATTAGCTTTTCACCTTTTTTAGGCAAGAAAAGCAAGGTTAAGAGGTTTCTTAAATCATTATTAGCTAAAATGTTTAGGTATATCATTGGTAAAAAACCTTTTGATAGAGTATAGTTTTTGTTTCTTCCTTTTATACTATTTAGAAAGTTAACTATTGTGTTGCTGGATGGAGATACTAAATACTCTTTGTCTGTGTAGGTAATATAAAATTTCTCTTCATTGCCTTCTATTGATATTGTTATCTCGTAGAGTTGGTAGCCACTCACGTTGATTCTTTTGTACTTGGATAGCCCTAAGAAGCTTTTTAAGAATCTTTCGGCTTGGCTTTTTGATTTTATACCTATGAGTACTAAAAAGTCTCTTTTTACTCTATTAAATTCGTCTAGACTAAATGATGCTGCAAATGTTCCGGATATTGTTTTTTTCAAATCACTTATGAAACTAGGGTAGACTTGAAGTATATCTGGGTAGAAGGATTTTATAATGTCACCAACGAAGTTAGGACTTACAGAAGTAGAGAATAGAATATCATTTTTAGGTAGGAATTCAATATTAACACTTCTAGTGACTTTAGGTGTGTATATTTGCCTAATTCTATCTTTTGATTTTAGGTATGCTTTCCCTTGGTAAGATTTATCATCTTTTGAGTAAATCTCAAGAAATCTAAGGTCCTCAAGGAAGTTATATTTAGCTATATTTGGTATGCTTATTGAAAAAGTTTTGGAGACTCTTTCTAAAGAAGCATAAGAAAAATAGGAGTATTCCTCAGAAGTCCCTTTTAGAATTACTGACCTAAGTGACCTTACAGAATTAGTATCCAAAGAGGAGAATTTATTTTTTAACAACACATCAACAGAATCTGAAACACCAATATAGTTGCCTTCTTCTTTGGAGATGTAGACATTGAGTTCTTTTATTCTCTTTATGTTTCTTCCTTCTTTGGAAGTGTCTTCGATGCTGAATTTGTTGCTGATGATGTTTATAATGTTATCAAAGTCGGTACTTACGGGTACAAAGAGAGAGGTTTTGGGAGGATAGACTTCGCTGTTTACGAATATGAAGTATTCGTTAGAAACAAGGTTTTGATATCCTATAATTTCAATGAGGTTTGAATAGACAGGAGATAGTGAAGATAGCCTATTTGAGCTTTGTGTGCTGAAGAACTCAACTGTTAGAGCTTCAGGAATTATGTTTAAATAAGTATTTACATCTAAAGAAAAACAAAAGTTTGTTATGAAGATTAACAAGATAGCAAAAATGAATTTTCTCATTCTTTCCTCCTTAGAATTTTGATTTTAAGCAAAAAAGGACTTTCCTATCAATTTATTCAGATTGGGATAAAGATTTGATTGTTGAATTTAATATAATATCTAAAATTTTTAGCTCTGTAATGATAATTAAATTTGGCTTATTTGTCATTTTTTGGTTTTAATGTTTGTTGTTTTTGATAAAAGAGATGATTGTATTGTTTATTATTTAGCTTTTGGAGGGCTAGTGGGGCAAATTTTGTTTCCAATATGGTTTTCCCGAGGTATGGAGAAAATGAAGATATATAACATTTTTAAACATTCTTGCGAAAGTTATATTTACTGTTACTATATTTGTATTTACAAGGCATACATCAGATTATTTATATGTTCCTTTGATAAGTAGTTTAGGTTCTTTTATTACTGGAAATTTATAAATAATACTATTAAAAATTATAAGAGCTTTGCAAGGGCTTTTAGGTCCATTATCTCAAACAAAAATATTAGCATTTTTACCTTTTATTATCGCTTTAAGCAATATATTTGACATTCAACTAATGCTAACATTAAACTATAAAAGAATTTTAATCATGGCAGGTTTAATGAATATTATTTTGGCTTTAATTTCTGTTCTTGTTTTAAAACATATTGACATTTCGATATTTGTTTTATTATCTGAATTTTTGTAACTTTTGAAATGTTATCTTTTTTAAATAAAAAAGTGATAAAAATTATAGGGGGTAGAACTTGTTTAACTACATTATAATTGGGGCAGGATTTTCTGGAAGTGTAATAGCTGAAAGGATAGCAAATGTATTGAATCAAAAAGTTTTGATTATTGAAAAGAGGAACCATATCGGTGGAAACTGTTATGACTATAAAGATGAAAACAATATAATAGTCCACAAATACGGACCACATCTATTCCATACAGATTATAAAGATGTTTTTGATTATCTATCTAACTTTACAGATTGGCAGTTAGGCCGGCATAGAGTATTAGCTTTTATAGATGGGAAAAAAGTACCAATACCATTTAATTTAAATACACTTTATGAAGTTTTTCCAAGAACCTTAGCGAAAAAATTGGAAACAAAGCTATTAAACAGATATCAATACAACACAAAAGTACCGATATTAGAGCTTTTAAAAGAAGAAGACAATGACCTTAAATTTTTAGCAAACCATACTATCCAGTTTTTACAATTTTACAAAAGAAAGTCAGGGATTGTATAATAGGTACAGAGAAGAGGTGGATAAATTTGAAAATCTAATACTTATAGGCAGATTAGCTGATTATAGATGTTACGATATAGATGATGTAGTAAAAAGAGCTTTAGAGGTATTTGAGGAGAGGGTTAGATGATTGAAGTGTATAAAGATACTAAGATCTTTGTAGCTTGTCCTGCAAATTTTGCAACTGGAGGACCAGAAGATTTACATCATCTGGCTTATCATTTGAGAAAAGATTTAGGTGTTGATGCTTATATGTATTATTATAACTTTAACGATAGAGCTTTTAATAGCCCTGTCCATCCCGAATATGAAGTGTACGGAAATCCTTATGTTACAAAATTGAATGAGGTAGAGGATGATAAAAGGAATATAATTATAGTTGGTGAGACACGAGTAAGTTTACTACAACATTTCAAGAACATAAGAAAAGGTGTTTGGTTTGTGTCCGTTGATTATTACTATCTTTCACGATTTATAACAGAAGGCTTTGGACTTTTTGTAATGAGATTGGTAAATAAGATATCTGGAATTTCAACTAAGAAACCTTTATTAGGGTCTGGTATAACTCCAAGAAAATTTTTAGGTAGTAAGTTGGAAAATATATTAAAGTATAAATTAATGGAGTTGAAAAGTATATTAATATACAAGTTAATGGATAAATTAACAAATAAATATGATTATAGAACAGATCCTTTATTAAGACTTGCAGATTTTTATATGATTGCTTCCTATAGAGGAATGAAGTGGTTTAGTGATTTAAAGCCTTTATATTATTTACCGGATTTCTATGTAAACATTAGATTTATTGAAGAAAGTTATAAACTGAATTTAAATAATAAAAAGAATATAGTTGCATACAATCCTAAAAAGGGACTTCATTTTACAAAGAAGATTATTAAATTTGCAAAAGATATTGTATTTGTTCCTATAGTAAAAATGACACGTGAAGAAGTGATAAATTTATTAAAAGAGTCCAAGGTTTATATAGATTTTGGACATTTCCCTGGTCTAGAAAAGATACCTAAGGAGGCTGCTATCTTAGGCTGTTGTGTAATTACAGGTAAAAGAGGTTCTGCGGCGTTCTATGAGGATGTCCCAATTCCTGATGAATATAAGTTTGAAGATAGGGATGAAAACATCCCAAAGATTGTAGATAGAATAAGAGATTGTTTTGATAATTACGAAGAAAGATATAAGGATTTTGAATATTATAGGGAAGTTACTAGAAATGGAACGCAAAGGTTTATTGAGAATTTGAGAAAAATATTCGTGAAGATTGAACAATGAGTTATCCATGAGATACTAAAAGCTTCTTTTGAGCTATAAGAAGAAAGTAGTTGCAAGACAAGAATCATTAATAGGAACAGGACTTGGAGATGTATTATTAAGTGCTACGGAACCAGAGGATTTTGCTAAGAAATGTATATAGAAGTTAGGATTAACTGTGAGGTGATATGGAAGAAGTTTGATGAGATGTATGATAACGTGAATATATAAATAGGTTTCTCAAGGATTATTTATATTCATGAATAGAATAAAAAGAATCAGAATATCAAATTTTGGAACATAGAATTTGATAAAATCCGCTATATTAGTTATAATTAATAATGAAGTCTAAGTGGGGAAGTTTATGGAAAAGGCTAAGAGGAGAGTTTATATATTTGACACTACCTTGAGGGATGGTGAGCAGTCGCCTGGGGCTAGTATGTCTCCGCATGATAAGCTTGTTTTTGCTAAGCAGCTAGCATTGCTGGGTGTAGATATAATTGAAGCAGGTTTTCCTGTTTCCTCACCTGCACAATTTGAAGGTGTTAAGATGATTTCAGAAGAGGTAGAAGGTCCTACTATAGCAGCTCTTGCCAGAGCTGTTGAAAAAGATATAAAATCGGCTTATGATGCTTTAAAGAGTGCTAAGAAAAAGAGGATTCATACATTTATAGCTACATCACCAATACACATGGAGTACAAGCTCAGAAAGAAGCCAGATGAAGTTCTTAAGATGGCAGTAGAAGCTGTTAAATATGCTAGGTCTCTTGTTGATAATGTTGAATTTTCTGCAGAAGATGCAACGAGAAGCGATAGAAGTTTCTTGAAGGAGATTTTCATAGCTGTTATTGAGGCTGGTGCAACGACTATAAACATTCCTGATACTGTGGGTTATACTACTCCATTTGAGTTTTATAATCTCGTAAAAGAAATAAAAGAAGTGGTAGGGGATAGAGCTCTAATAAGTGTTCACTGCCATAATGATTTGGGCTTGGCTGTGGCTAATTCTTTATCAGCTTTGCTTGCTGGTGCTGACCAAGTTGAGGTGAGTGTTAATGGAATAGGTGAGAGAGCGGGTAATGCATCGCTCGAAGAAGTCGTTATGAGTATAATCGTAAGAAATGATATATACCCATTTGAAGTAGGGATAAACACTAAAGAAATATATAGGACAAGTAAATTACTGAGGTCTATAACTGGTTTGCCCATTGCTTACAACAAGCCTATCGTAGGTAGAAATGTGTTTGCTCATGAGTCAGGAATACACCAGGATGGTGTGCTTAAGTACAGAGAAACATACGAGATAATGAAACCTGAAATGATTGGTAGGTCATCTTCCGAAATAATTTTGGGTAGGCACTCCGGTAGACACGCTCTTAAAGTTAAGTTGAATGAGTTAGGTGTAAAATATTCTAGTGAAGAAGAATTCGAAAAAATGTATGAGAAATTTCTAGAGTTAGCTGATAAAAAGAAGAATATTTACGAAGAGGACTTAATAGCTCTGTTTTTAGGAGAGTCTAACGAAGAGCTAGAATTCTTTACATTAAAGAGTGTCCAGATAATGTCAGGTGATAAGACAATACCTAATGCAACTGTTGTATTGAGAAGAGGGAAGAAAGAGTATGTTGAATCCGCTACGGGGAATGGTCCTGTAGACGCTGTGTTTAAAGCAATTGATAGAATAGTTGCTCTTAAGAATATAAGGCTAGAGGACTTTAGTATAACTGCTGTTACATCCGGTAAGGACGCAATCGGTGAAGTTAGCCTTTCAGTGCATACAGATGGATCTTCTTACTCAGGACATGGTACGGACACAGATATAATTGTTGCTAGCACTAAAGCATATCTCAATGCTATAAACAAGGTGATATACCATTCTAAAAAGTCTCAATGAGTAACTATAGAGTAGGACAAGGTTTTGATGTACATAAACTAGTCGAGGGTAGGAGATTAGTACTAGGTGGTGTAGAAATTCCTTACGAGAAGGGGGCTTTGGCACACTCAGATGGAGATGTGCTTATACATGCCATAGTTGATGCCATTCTCGGAGTAATGGCTATGAGAGATATCGGCTTCCATTTCCCTGATACATCAGAAGAAACAGAGGGTATGGATAGTACAGTGATACTAAAAAAAGTGCTAGAATGGCTCAAAGAGAAAGGTTTCTCATTAGAAAACTTAGATGCTACTGTGATAATTGATAAACCTAAGCTATCGCCTCATATTGAGGCGATTAGAGAGAACTTGTCAAGAATAATTGGTATTGAAAAAGAAGATATATCCATTAAGGCAACAACTTCTGAAGGAGTTATGTTTACAAATGAAGCTTGTGCTGCAATAGTGAATGTACTAGTGAAGATGAATACTTAAGGAGTGCCTTATAACTGTTGTACATTTTTATTTATAGAGAGGCTATAGCATCTCTGTAGTCTTTAAATAAGTAAGAACCTTATATTAGATAAACTTTTCAATGCTTAGTAATAAGATACTTTAAGCACTGTCCTTGTTTTATGGGAAGAGACATCGTCTATAATACTTAAATAAAGATGTGCTAAAAATCACATTTTGAAGCTTCGAGGGTGACCATCAAAAGTTAATAAATTGCTTTAAGCACTGCAAGAAATTAAATTTTGAAAAAAGTAGCTAGTAGAATTATAATAATACAGGGTAAAGTTATATGGTTAGTTTGGAAGATAAGCTTAGGTTGTTGGCTTTGTACAATAAGGGTTTGAGTTTGTATATGAGTAGAAATTTTAAAGAGGCTTATGAATACTTCAGTAGATGCCTTCAAATAGATCCTAATGATGGAGCTTCGAAGGTTTACCTTGAGAGGTGTCAAGAGTATATAAATAATCCGCCACCTCCTGATTGGGACGGTGTTTTTGAAATGAAAAGTAAGTAGTGGAGGTTTGGTATGGTGCTTAAAATTCCTTATAGCATTGATGACTTTATTGTAAAGACATGGTGTAAAAAAGATGTTTATCTGAAAGGAGATTTACATTTCTCAACATCTTTGAGGATAGATGGGAATTTAGATGGGAATATTTACTCTGATAATGGTTTTTTGATAGTGTCTCATACTTCTACAGTTAAAGGTGATATAAAGGCAGGAGTAATTATGATAGCTGGTAATGTCTTTGGTAATATTTCTGCTTCGAAGAAGGTGGAACTATTCAGTGGGGCTGAGGTTATAGGTTGTATAAAGGCACCCGTGTTTAGAATGGAAGATAATGTTAAGTTTGAAGGTGAGTGTGATACATTTGAAGATTATGAAGAAGTGGGGGTCAAGCATGGCTAAGTTTTCAGGAATAGCCAAGATTGTTTTTGTTTTCTCTTTTATTTTCGTTGTTTTTGCCTTACAGCATATTTCATACGGAGCTAGTGAAGGTAAGAAAAGTGCCCAAAAAGCGAAACCTTTAAAGATAGTTGTTAAAGGACCAAAGGCTAAATTTGAAAAAGGCTATACTGTGTTTCTAAGTGCTGAAGATAAGAGGCCAGTGGCTACGCAAGGTTCAAACTACATAGAGGCAGACACAATAAAGTACTTCCAGGATAAAAACTTTGTCATTTCCGAAAGAAATGTTGTATTCAAAAACTTTGAAAAAAACATAGAGATAACTTCGGGATATTCAGAATTCTATGGTAATACGGGAGATGTAATATTTTCTTTGACTCCGAGGATGTACATATCTAATGAGAATATGTATGTTGGTGGTGAAAAGGTTTTCATGAATGTCAACGAGGATAAGGTTAGGATTGAGACTAACGCATTTGTTACTAATGAGAACTTTAGGGCTTACGCAGATAGGGTTGAGTATATATCTAAGAGCAATCTCTCTAAGATGTTTGGGAATGTCAAGATATTCTCGACTAATCTGAACGTGAGTAGTGATATTGCTTTCGCTACCGTCAACAGTAATTTTGTTTCAAATTACATAGCATACGGTAATGTTGTTTCTGAATCAAAGAATATAATTGCAAAATCCCAAAGTTTGGTAGCTAACTTCAGGAATACTAACGAGATAGATAACTTCACTATGATAACTAATGTAGTAGTTGATGGAAAAGATCTTTATGTTGAAGCGTTTTATCTATTTGCAGTAATTTCTAATTCTACATCTTCGACTAACCAAAAGTTGACATTCTATACATTTAATGGCACAAAGGATAAGAGAATTTTCTATAAGAACAAAAAAGAGGATACTACTCTTGAGAGTGATGTGCTAGAGGTTGTTATGGATGAGAACAATGAGATGGTATCTTCTACCGCAAAGGGTAATGTAAAGGTTATAAGGTAATTTAGAGGGGAGTATGAAAAAAATATTTTTCTTTTTGGTTCTGATTTTACTTTTTTCTAGTTTGTCTTTTGGTGATTGGAAGGATATAGAAGGTTTCAAAGTGAGGAAGATAGTCTTTGAAGGTGTTAGTAAAGCAGCTCAGGACATAATTAAAGAGATACTGGCTATCAAAGAGGGAGAACCTATAGAGTCTGAAAAAGTAATACAGACTACTAAGAACATTGATTCTCTTGGGATTTTTCATGATTTTAAGATAGAGTACGAAATTGTTGATGCTTCTAAGAAACTCGTGGATATTTACATAGTTGGTACTGAATCGTCAATTGTTGATGATGTGAAGTTTTCAGGAAATAATGAGGTTAGGAGTGATGACCTTAAGGAGGTTGTTACAATTACAAAGGGAGATTACATCTCTACCTATAAGGTACTTGCTAGTATTGCCGCTATAAAGGAGAAGTACAGACAGGAAGGGTTTTTAGAGGCAGCAGTTACGCCTACTTTTACCAAAGAAGGAAATAAGAATGTTTTGGTATTTAATATAGATGAGGGACCAAGGAGTATAGTCAAATCAATAAAATTTGTAGGAGTTTCAAATATCAATGAAGGAGAGCTAAAATCTATTATTGAAACGAAGGAGGAAAATGTTTTTCTTTTCTTACCTATTTCTAGAGGTTATTTTGACTCTGACAAATTCTCAAAGGATTTGGAGAAGATTGCCTATTACTACCAGATGAAAGGTTTTATAGACGCTAAAGTTCTGTCAAATAAAGTAACAACAACTAATGTTGTTCAGAAAAACACTAAGGATAAAGGTGGAGCTGAGAAGATAAAAGAAAAGCATCTTTTCATAATAATATACATTTCTGAGGGCAAGAAGTATTATTTCAACGATGTTAAAATTGTAAGTGATACAAAGATTTTTACTAAGGATGAGCTATTAAAGAGTTTTCCTTTAATCAAAGGTGACTCGTTTGCGATGGATCAAGTTGATAAGTGGTTATACTCTGTAAACAGAAAGTATTGGGATAGGGGATATGTGTTTGCCAGGGTGCAAAAGGATTTGAAGAAAGATACTGAAAATAACTTTGTTGATGTTGAGGTTAGCATATACGAAGGTGATATTGGACATGTTGGGAACATATTCATTGTTGGTAATACTTATACCAAAGAATATGTTATAAGAAGAGAGCTAGAAATAGAAGAAGGTGAGCTTTTTAGTGTTTACAAGCTTCAAAGAAGTATTGAAAGACTTAATATGACACAGTTTTTTGATAAGGTTGAGTGGGAAGTGAAGGAAGGTGATACTGAAGGGATAATGGATTTAGTATTCAAGGTAAAAGAAGGTAAGGGGGGAATAATATCTCTTGGTGCAGGTTATGGTTCCGTGAGTGGCTTTTCTGCGAATGGAAGTATATCACATTTAAATCTTTTTGGTACTGGTAAGAAAATACAAGCGAAATTAGAAATAGGGCAGTACCTGCAGTCAGTCAGTGTTTCTTTCACTGAGCCTTACCTATTCAACTCAAAGTATTCTCTTACTACATCGGTTTATTTCTATAACTCACTGATTCAGAATATACTTGTTGATGAAGACAAAGATGGTATTGCTGAGAGTACAAATGGGCAGTATTGGCAGACAAGAATAGGTTTTGGTTTGAGTGTTTCCAGGAGGCTTTGGAGTTATTATTCTGTTGGTGTAGGATACTCAATATATGATTTGATTAACCATGACAAGAACTTTAATAATGCTTTGGATGATAGTTTGAATAAAGAGCTTGTGTTGACTTCGTGGGAGCAAGGAGGGAAAATAAAGAGTACTATTAATTTAAATGCTTCGGTTGATAGTAGAGACCATCCTTTAGTTCCTACTAAAGGGGTTTATTCTTCTGTTTCTATTGACTATGTGGGGCATCTTATTGGTGGGTTCTTCCAGTTTATAAGGCTGAGTGGTAACTTTTCATTCTATCAGGGTATACCGATAACTGAAAATTATAAGTTGGTGGGTGTCTTCTATACAACACATGGCGTTATGCTACCTCAGTTCAATGGAGTATTTGAGAGGGAAACTTCTGATTTATTCTGGTTTGACGGTTATTATGAACTCAGAGGGTGGCAGGGTTATGGTTTTAGAGGGATAGCTAAATCCTTCTACTCAGCTGAGTTGAGATTTCCTATTTACGAAAATTTCCTTTGGGGAGCTACTTTTGCTGACTATGGTGCAGTGTTTAGTAAGTTAGTAAACTACACAACTGAACCTTCTAAGTACTACGGAAGCTTTGGATTTGGAGTCATGATAAATATTCCGTCTCTACCTATAAGGATGTACTTAGCTAGGCAGGTTAGAGTACAGGACAATCAACTTAAATTGTTCGGTTCAGATAAATTCTTTGAAAACTGGCAGTTTGTCTTCTCTATACAGGGACTATTCTAAAGAATTAAGAGAGGCGAACCCTCTCTAAAAGATAAATCAGGATTCTTAATAGCAATTCCTTAATTAGGTTTAAGGGAGGCGTTAGCCTCCCTTAAAATCTTAGGGGCGAGTGGGTCCTTAAGTAATGTGCTAGTTAGCACCTTCTTAATTCAGTTAATTGAGTGCTCTAAGCACTTATTTGTTGTATCCTGTGTTAGTTATTATTGAAAAGGCTCTATATATTTGTTCTAGTAGCATTATTCTGAAAATGTTATGTCCAAAAGTCATTTTTGAAAATGATATTCTGAGGTGTGCTAATTTTTTTATTTCTTCTGATACTCCTTGATGTCCCCCTATTATTATTGAGATACTTTTGCCTGTATTCATTTTCTCTTCTATGACTTTTGCAAACTCGTAGGAATCCATTTCTACACCATTTGCATCAGTCAGTATTATATAATCCCCTTTTATGGTTTGTATTATTTTTTTGCCTTCTTCGTCTAAGTTCTTTGGAAATGGCTTGTTTGATTCTTTTGTTTCTACTATTGTCAGTTCAGAAAATTGTGAAATCATTTTTTCAAGTCTTTTTGATGTCTCATAAAGTTCTTTGTAATGTAATTTACCCACACAGATGATTTGTATTTTGAACATATCTGAATTTTGATTATAAATGAGAGATTATATCACATTTTGGTTTAGATCCCATACGATCGAAATTTGTTGCTTATCACTATAGTTATTGAAAATTAGGCTTAGCCTGATTTTTTACAAATAATTATTTAAAAAGTGCTAATCAGCACAAGTGCTAATTAGCACAAGTTGGGTTCTGTATTCTTTTTTGAGTTTCTTTTCTCTAAGTGGTGGATTATTGCTAGTATTGCTGCTGGGGTTACTCCTGGTATTTGTGATGCTTGGTGAAGATTGTAAGGCTTGAATTTTGTGAGTTTTTCAATTATCTCTCTTGAAAGTGATTTTACTTCTTTGAAGTCAAAGTTAGGTGGTATTTTTATGTTTTCTAGCTTACTTAGCTTTTTTACGGCTTTCATCTCTCTTTCTATGTATCCTCTGTATTTGATTTCAATCTTTATGTTTTCTATTATTTCGTCTGGTAAATCGTAAGGTATGTTTTCAGAGAATTCGTAGAGATATTCCCATCTGAATTCAGGTCTTCTCAGTAGCTCTGCTAAAGATGTTGGTCTTGATATTAGTGTCAAGCCTAATGAAAGTAGTTTTTCATTAGTTTCCTTGGAAGGTGTGACGAGTTCAGTTTCCAGTTGCCTTATTGTATCTTCTATTCTCTTACTTTGGTACTCTATCTTTTCCCACTGTTCTTTTGGTAGTAATCCTACCTCATACCCTATTCTTGAAAGTCTGAATACAGCGTTATCCTCTCTCATGAGTAGTCTGTATTCAGCTCTTGATGTGAACATCCTATATGGTTCGTTTGTGCCTTTTGTTACTAGATCGTCTATTAGTACACCTATATAGCTTTCTGTCCTCTTTAGAACTATAGGTTCCTTGCCCATGACTTTGAGTGCTGCGTTTATTCCTGCTACTATGCCTTGGGAAGCTGCTTCTTCGTAGCCGGTGGTGCCGTTTATTTGACCAGCTAAGAAAAGATTTTCAACTAATTTTGTCTCAAGTGTTGGGTAGAGTTGCCTAGGGTCAACATAGTCATGTTCTACAGCGTATCCGTACCTGACGATTCTAACATTCTCTAGTCCTCTTATTGTCCTTATGAAGTTTAGCTGTGCTTCGTAAGATAAACTAGTAGAGATACCATTCGGATACCACTCATCAAATCTCAAGCTTTCAGGTTCTATAAAGACATGATGTCTTTCTCTATCAGGGAATTTTACTATTTTGTCTTCTATTGAAGGACAGTACCTAACGCCAGTACCTCTTATGATACCACTGTATAGTGGTGATGTGTGTAAGTAGTTTCTTATTTGTTCATGTGTTTTCTCGTTTGTATAAGTTATGTATACCTCTTTTTGAGATTGTACGGGGAATTTACTTCTATCTGTGAACATTGAGAATGGTTTGAAGTTTGGGTCTGTCTTCTGAACTTCCATTACCGAGAAGTCTATAGTTCTTCCGTCTAGCCTAGGTGGTGTACCTGTTTTAAACCTTCCTATAGTGAAACCTAGAGAAATTAGCTGTTCTGATAGTTCACTTACTGGTGCCTCTCCCATTCTTCCCCCAGGAATTTGAGCCTCTTTACCAACAAACAACATTCCTCTCATAAATGTTCCTGGGGTTATGATAACCGCTTTGGTATATATCTTTTCGCCGAATATTGTTTCAACACCTGTTACCTTATTTCCTTCAAGAAGGAGCCTTTTGATACTACCTTGTTTGACTACTAAGTTTTTCTGTGAGAATACCACTTGCCTCATGTAATCCTTGTAGAGGTACTTGTCTATCTGTGCTCTAGAAGCCTTTACTGCAGCTCCTCTTGAGTCGTTGAGTATTCTGAATTGTATACCTGTTTGGTCAGCTGCTTTTCCCATCTCCCCACCAAGAGCATCTATTTCCCTGACTAAGTGCCCTTTTGCAGTTCCACCAATAGAAGGATTACAAGACATCTGCCCTATGGTGTCTATGTTGAGAGTCAGAAGTAGGGTAAGGACACCCATTCTAGCACTTGCAAGGCTAGCTTCTATTCCAGCATGCCCACCACCAATTACTATTACACCATATTCTTCAACAATCATACTTCTCCCTTAACTAGATTTTTTTGAATAATTATAATCAATCTACAAATTTTTTTCAACATACTGTGACACCAATACTTTGAAGAATTCATTCTAAGTATTCTTGACAGTCTACTTAGAGTGCTTCTTAGCACTTTTTTAATTCTTAGCACCTTTTTAATCAAGTGCTTAAAGCACTCGTGCTTAAAGCACTTGTGCTAAATAGCACTTTCTATATAAATACTTTAGAGAGGCTGTGCCTCTCCGCATCAATCAGGGTTGGGTGAAGTCACTTAAAGTAATGTGTTAAATGGAATAATTTACTTAATGGCACTTTGTGCTAAGTAGCACTTTTTCATTATGAATGAGAGAGTGAAGAGGGGCATAGCCTCTCTTCAGACAATTAGGGCGGGTAGGATTACTTAAGGTGATGTACTTTAAATCACTCATCAATAAAGAAGAGCTTTAGGCTCACTGTTGAATTTTTCAACACTCTGGCACTTTCTTGAAAAGGTTAAGGGGTATTGTTCAAAATTTTCAATCAACTAGGGGTTTGTTGAGGTCGTTATGGATTTCCAGAAGCATGAATTAGGTTTAGGAGCTTGGTTATACAATGTGGAATTCTCGAGAGAGGAGGGGGATAGAATACTAAGTAGAGCTGTGGAATACGTTAGAAAGGATGTTTCTGTACCGGGTTATAGAAAGGGTAATGTTCCCGATAGTATCCTTTTTTTTCAGTTTGGTGAGAAAATAAATGATGCTTTTAAAGACTTTCTAGAGGATGCCGTAATAAGTTCAATTAAAAAAGAACATCCTAAGACTATAGCTTCTTATGTTTTATTACACTTAGGGCAGAATGAAAATGGTAATTTCTTTGTCTCTGTAAAAGTTTCGGATCCTACGGAAATACTTTTCCCTTCAGATGAAGAGATAGGAAATGATTTGAAAAGCTTGAGTTTTGTGAAATATGAGGTAGACCAAGAAAATTTTTCACTAACCCCAGAGATTGAGGAAGTTTTAAAATCTCAGTTGGATAAGGATAAAGAAATAAAATTTGAGGATGGTAGTAAGTATATTGTTGGTGTCGAATTTAAGTTTTCTTCTGGTAAGGAGGTCGAATACTACGAGGTCATAGATTTGTACATAGATTCTGGTGATAAGGAGATGAAGTCTTTGTTTGATGGGAGAAACCTTACTAATAACAATACTATAAAGTTGACTGGTAAAGTAAAGAAGTTGATAGAAAAAGACTACATACCGAATTTCTTAGGAGTTGGTGAGGAAATTAAATTGGATGACAACGCTAGGTTGGTTTATATACAAAAACTTCATAGGTATATAGATGAGCTTCCTGAAGGGCTTAAAGATCCTAAGAAGGTTGCTAAGTACTTTAGCTTAGCTCTCGACATAGAAAACAATAAGAGACTAGAGACGAAGTGTTTGTCTTTGTTCGTTAAGAAGTATGGCTTTTCGCTCAATGAAGATGATTTCTTAAAAGAGTTTTTTAATGATTTTACATCTTCTATTTTTAGGTTAAGTAGAACGCCTGTTCATGTTTTTGTTCCTTACATTGATATGCAGTTGATAAAGCAGAGGTCTTTGAACACTATTTTGCAAAGAGAATTCTACAAGAGGCTCAGTAAATATTTCTTTGGTTCTTCATCGTTGGATAACGATAAATTGGAAGATAGCATTAAGAAGGTTCTTCCAAAACTTTACGAAAGTGTAGGTCTTTCAACTGTTAAGTTGACAACCAAAGAGATAAGAGAAGACAAGCCTTTTATATTTGCTAATATCATAAAAAATATCTTGGAATTTGAATAGGAGGGAAGTATGTACTATTTGATTGAGATTCAGGGTAAACAATATAAGGTTAAGCAGGGTGATACAATAGTTGTTGATAATCTAAACAAAAAGTCTGGCGAGAAGATAACTATAGATAAGGTATTGGCTGTCATTGGTCAGAACGAAGCAATTTTTGGCACTCCGTACGTTAGCGGTAAGAAAGTTGAAGCTACAGTTGAAGAAACTTTCAAAGGAGAGAAGATAGTTGTTTTCAAATATAGGCACAAAGTAAATTGGAGAAGGAAGTACGGATTTAGGCCTATCCTCACTAGGATAAAGATAACATCATTGTCATGAACAAAGATTTTTGGGACACTTTTAAAAAAACTAAACCAACTATAGTTTACTTGACTGTTGGTTTTCCAACATACTCTGAAAGTGTTGAAATAGCTAAGTTTTTGGTTTCTAATGGCTATGCTCAAATAATTGAAGCAGGTATTCCGTTTTCTGACCCTATAGCAGATGGTGAAGTTATTCAGTACTCAACTCAAGTCGCTTTAAAGAATGGGATAATGATTGATGATGTTGCTAAGTTTATAGAAGAGGTGAAATCTTTCAGAGATATTCCTGTATTTGCTATGGGGTATTATAATCCAATATACGCTAACTTAGAAAGGAATTTGGAAAAGCTAAAGAAAAGTGGAGCTCAGGGACTGATAATACCTGACATAAATGTTGAGGAAATAGAGGCAATTTCGCCTTTACTGAAAGAATATGGGCTTTTGATATGTGGTTTTGTTGCACCTAATACTAATGAAAAGAGAATGAAGGAGATAGTGAGGAGAACAACAGGATTTATCTATCTTGTTAGTTCATACGGTACTACAGGAATGAGGGATTACTTAAACTGGGAAAGTCTAAGAAATATAGTTCAAAAAGTTAAGGGTATTGAAAATGTTCCGGTTGCTATAGGTTTTGGAATAAAGAATGCCGAAATGATAAGAAAAGCCAAAGAAATAAGTGATGGGGCAATAATAGGAAGTGCAGTAATAAATGCTATAAAAAATAGCCCTAGTAATTATTTTTCTGAGGTAGAGAAGATTTTTAAATGATATGTTTATTGGGTGCATCTGGGAAAATAGGAAGAGTATTTTTAAAAGAGCTTATTAGCTCTTCTTACTTTGATACTTTTGTAGTTCAATTTAATTCAAATCACTCTTTTCTCAATGAATTAGGTGTAACTGAAATTTTAAGTGGATTTCCTACGAAGCTAAAGTTGAATAATGGAAATTTAGTAGTGTACAAAGTGAACTTTAGTGATGTTGAGGAAGTTAAAGGTTTTGCTCGAGATTTGGTATTTAAATTCTCGAAGGTTGATGTAATATTAAACTTTCTTTCAGATTTTTCTAAAAGTGGTATACAGATTGAGGAGAATGAAATAACTAAGATTCTTGATACAAATTTCATGAATCAATCTTTGTTTTTTAGGGAGATAAGGGAAATTCTGAGAGAAGCTTTTGTGGTGCAGTTTTTAGACTATTCAGTCTTTGACCCTTATCCAGATAAGTATTTTTGGTACAGTGTTTCAAGGTACTGTATGTTCGGTTTTATGAAAACATTTGAGAAGTACTTAAAGAAAAATGGATACGGTACTAAATTCCTTTATGTTTTTCCAAAGGTTGTTGAGAGGGATGAGAAGATTAACGAACTTTTCAAAGTAGTTTTTGAATTAATGTTAAAGAGAGAGGAAGGAGAGATAATTTTTTGAAAAAAAATTTCTTTTTTCCTATAATTTTATTGTGAATGTAAGTTACAAGCCAGCTTGGGGTAAATATTTTGCCTTATCTATAGTTGTGCATATTTTAATTATTTTTCTTCTTGCTTTCCTGTTGAGAAAGCCAGTGCTAGAAGTTAAGTTTAAGGAAGTTAAAATAAGTTTAGTTAGTGCTTCTCAGAAGGAACAAGTTTCAGTTCAATCGCCTGCGTCTACTAGTGTTAGTAGACCTAATGTTTCTAAGCCGATAACGAGGGAAGAGATAGACAAAGCGATATTTGAGATAGTTGCTCCGAAGAAATCAGCATATATCCCGGCTTCTGAGGTGTCTCCAGTTATTCAACCTCAGGAGAATGTAAGGGAGAATGTAGCTGGTTCGAGGGAATTCTCTGATAAAGGAGTATCATCTTCTGAATCTAAGGAGTTTAGGGTGAAGGAAGAAGGGCAGGGAAGTGTTTCAAAGGAAGTATTGAAGAAGGCTGAAAGTGGACAAGGAGTTCAGATGAATATTCCGGAAGTGAAATCAAAGGAAGGTGGAGTAATTTCGGGTAGTATAAGGTGGATAAAAGGTGAGCCGAGAAAGGTTATAGAGTGGTATTCCCCGGAGATACCACCTGGTGTAGTTAAATCTAAGACTGAGGTTGTGTTGACATTCTTTATAGAGCCATCTGGATTTGTATCGAGAATTGAAATAGAGAAGACATCTGGTGAGCCTCTCGTTGATGAGATAATTTACAAAACAATGAAAAGAATAAGGTTTTCACCTTCCCAGGTACAGACTGTAGCTACTGTCTCTTTTACAATAATTCCTCAATAAGCTACTTCAATAAACTACTTCTTTTAATAACTTCTCAACGATTACTTTTATTTCTCTTATTCCTTTGTCAACCTTACTGAGGGTTTCCTTGACGAGGAATATTGAATTTCTTAGAGGAGTTACAAATTCATTTATTTTCATTAGAGAATTGAATAATTCCTCAAGAAGTTCATATGTTTCCGTGGTTGTAGTGAATAGCTCGGTAAACTTATCTTTGTTTTCTAGTAGAATGTTTATTAGTTCTTCAGGTTTTTGTGTATATTTGTCAATTAGCTGTGAAATTGTGTTTAGGTACTCTTGAATCGACTTTTGAAAGTTTGTGCTTTCGTTCACAATGAGGTCAATTGTGGAAATTGCTCTATAAAGTTCATCTAGAACTTTTTTATTCAGGTATTCTAATTCGTCGTTGGTTAAAGTTAGTTCATGTATTAGTGATTTGGTTTTTGCTATGTCATTATGTGCTTGGTCTGATACATTTTTTATTTCACTGTATACTGATACCATTCCTATGTCATTTTTTTTCTGAAATTCCATTATACCGCTTATTGAGACATAGCTTACTAGAGACATATTTTTACCAATTTTGGATATATTTTTATCTAGGTTTTCTAGAATCATTTTTTGGGTGACTAAGGAATTCGAGAGTTCCCTAAAAGTTTGGATGACTTTGTAGAAGTCACTAGAAATTTGCGAAAATTTAGAAGATAATTCGCCTAAGGAGTTCTTACATAGTTCGCAGATATTCTGTGATTTCCTTAAGTTGTTAAGTATTTCTTTTTTGGTTTCATCTGTGTTAGTTTTTAGGTTAGGTAAATTGTTGAATTCGTCTAGTGTTTTTATCAAAGTTCCCTTTAGGGAAATTAGTTCATCTTTAATATTGGACATTTCTGAAGTGGTGCTTATCATCTTGTTGATTAGTTTGGTAATGTCATGATTAGCTGAAAATATACCTTTATCAAGTTTTAGTTTTATCTTTCCTATGTCCTCAAGCACTTTTGACAATTCTCTTAAGGTTCTAGATGAACTTTCTAGGAAAGAGATTGTTTGTGAGCTTTTCTCTTTCAAAAGAGAATATTTGTAGCCTATTTCGTAAAGGAAAGTTATACTTAGTAGTATGGAGGTTGTAAAAACAAATAATAAACATAGGACTCCATTGAGTGATTGTAAGAAATCAAATATTGTGGAAATGATTAAAAGTAGTATGAATATGATAAAAATTATTGCTCTTTTGTACTTAAGTATCGGTGAGGTGTTTCTATAGAAGATGGCAACTAATATGATTGATATCAATAGAAATGTTGCTGATATGGTAGTGTTGTTAAGAGATGCTTGGAATAGTAGCAGAGAAATAAAAACAATCAGTATTCCTTTATAACTGGTTTTTATTTCGAAACCTTGGTCTAGACTTTTTCTAAGTGCTAACAAACTGTAATGAGATAATGCTATCATAGCACTTAAGAACACCAAGTAAATAGTTCCATCATAATTACTGTTGACAAAAGCTTTTGAAAACCAGTATCCTGAGAACCCAGCTAAGAAGATAAGTAATGATAGATATGACAAGAAGAGGTCTAACTCTCTTTTTGATAGTTTTATGATTGTTGGAATTAGGAAGGATAGAATAACTATGTTAGTTACGGCGACTATGAAATTGACAAAGGGTAGTAGAGTTTCCAGAGGTTTATTTATGAAGACATCCATAAACTAAGGATAAAAAGAATTTATTAGCAAATTCAAACTTCATCTATGAAATTTGAGTGTCTGGCAAGTTGAATTATTGATTCCATTCGTGTAAAAATTGTATTCTACAGAGAATTATGAATTCGCTTTACCTAATTGCCTTTTTTTCAATAGTAGCGGCTTTCATTTTTGTATTGTTAATTGTTGTTATTATCAAAAGCAGAAAGCCGAAATTTCCGATTTACAAGGTAAACCTTGCTAAAAAGTTTCTAACATTCTGTTTTGGTTTTCTTGTTAAGGAGAAAATCAACGAAGAAGATATTCTCAAAGAGTTCCTTAATTTGTTGCAGAAGATTTTTGAAGCTAGGTTTGTGGCTTACTTCTCGCTTATCAGCGATAAGGGGGAACTAGTGTATCATTCTGAGCCTTTCTTTCCTTACACTCACGGTATAAATTCGTTGATAGACCTTTTGTCAAAAGAAGGATTGAGATCTGTCCTTACAAAAGAACAAATCTATTTGATAAAGTTAGACCAAAACAGACATAGGCTATCAATACCAATTTCTGTATCTTCCATACCGAACAAAAATAGTAGAAAAATCATTGAAGGTATAAACTCAGATACAATAGTTCTGGTTCCCATTTACAAAACATTTGAAGAAGAAGGAATATATATTGTATTTACGAAATCAAAATATTTTTCAAAAGAGAATGAAGCAATAGTCAACTTACTTATTGACTATGTTTCACTGATGCTTGTTCTATCTTCTAGTAAGGACACTATTGAAAAACTCTTTACAACTATCAGGTTAGGCTTGAGAAGTGAGGAAACTCACTTTGAGATAGATAAGAATATAAAAAGCATTCTCACAAACAATTTGCTTGAAGTAGCAAAAATGGTAGATATCCCATTGCTTATAGTTAACAAAGCCAACGATGATATTATTTTGGCTAACGATAGTTTTGTTGAGTGGTTCAACAATAATCCTACTGGTAAAAACCTTAATGAAGTTCTGTCAAGGTATAAGTCAATATCTGATAAAGTCATATTTTCCGGTTCTGGAATGTTTGAAATGAAAAAGGTTGTTCTACATAATCTTGACATCTATGGTATCATCTTTTATCAATTCCAAGTAGTGGATAAGAAAATTATGTCCTCACTCTATAATGAATTACTTGAGATAAGAAAATATTTCTCATTCATAAACAAAATTAGCCTTCCTTTAGGTAGGGATGATATTTTTGTTAGATACCAACCAAATGACAAGATATCTGAAACTGGTGGTGATACTTTTGTATTAGTGGAACAAGGTAGAAAAACATTTTTTGGTGTTTTTGATGTTTCTGGTCATAGCATCTCTTCGGGATTTATTGCCTTAACTATAAAAAGCCATGCTGAAAGACTTCTTAGAGACACAGGGGACGTTTTGGCGACTATCAACGCACTGAATGAACTACTTGTACAACTATCTGAAGAGGACAATGATTTGACGTATGCTACGGGTATAATTTGTGAATTGGATAGAGAAAAGGGAACTATCAAATACGTGTGTGCAGGGCATAAATATGGTATAATTCTCAAAGAAGACTCAATAGTAGAACTCTCTGAAATCTCTACAATAAATAAACCTATTGGTATCTCTCTTGAGAGTAAGTTTACTTTGAATACTTTCGAAGTTTTCCCAGGTGATAAAATTTTCCTTTACACTGACGGAATAGTAGAAATAGAGGATGAGAAGGGGTTAATCATAGATAACTCAAAAGTAATAGACCTAATCGTTTTTTGCAAAGATTTCACAATTAGGGAAACTGTGAATGAAATATTTGCTTACGTAAAGAGCTTGAAGAGCGTGAAAATAGTAGATGATTTCCTAATACTAGGAGTAAAGGTATAACATCATTGGAGAGCTTAGAGAGGCTCTGCCTCTCTATAACAAATAGGATAGGTGAGGTGCTTAGTAGCACTTCGTGCTAAAAGCACTTTGTGCTTAAAGCACTTTCTTATTTCAATTCTTAGAAAAACAGGACTACTGGTATCAATAACTCTTGAAAAATATGTAATTAATCATTTTTACTAAAATTGTAGTTAAAATTTCCGAAAAGGTAGAGGGGGTTTGAATATGAATTATTTGATTTCAGAAAATGATAATGTAAAGAAAATTACTTTCTTTGTTCCTGATGACCCTACTAGAAGAGTTATCAAAGAAGAGATTTCCAGTGTTTTAGGGATAATTGGAGAAGAAAAATCAAATTCTCTTTACATATGTATTAAAGAACTAATAAACTATCTAACTGCTGTTAACATCTTGAAACTAACGGCGAAATTTGTCAATTTTGACAGTAAGCTAAGCCTACTTCTTAATGAGTCTTACCTAACGTACTTCAGGGAAAGATTCAAAGCAAGTGGTAAAGCAATAGCTATAGTCATAAAAAATGTAAATGACGGGGTGATAATAGAGATAATCAACTCTGAACCGATACCAGAAGAGCATGAAAGAGAAATACGAGCTATTCTTAGAGATTTGTCTTCTGGAAAAGAGTTTTCACTATCGCTGAGTGGTGAAAGTTATAACTTTGTATCTTCAATAGTTATGACTTGGCTCATACTGAGAGACATGGGGGTAGATACTTCATTGTTCAGGATAGGTAATAGGGACAATAAAACATTTATAAGGATAGAGATTCCTCTTAGCCAAAGTTATATAAGTGTAAGGAAAGCTTTTGAGAGGGTACAAGGGTAAAAATTTTTTAGTGCCTAATGGCGCTCTCTATTTGTGTTATTCTTTCTTCTCCTGAGGAAGTAGATGTAAACTTGGGCATCTTTCGAAATGACTAGAAAGAATTGTGAGGGTTTTCTATCATAATAGCGGCTCTTATCAAAAAGTTGGAAAGAGTAGAAAGTCAAAGTCTCTATGAATCTATGAAGTTGAAAGGTTTCAGTTCTTTAGGTTATAAAGTATTTAAAATATTTAGGGGAAAAGGAATGTATTTTCAGGATGTTCTTTTTAATCTTAAAAAGTTTTGGGCTGATAAGGGGTGTATAATAAGAGAAGGGTGGGACCTTGAAGTTGGAGCTGGTACTTTTAATCCTGACACTTTCCTTAGGGTTATAGGACCTAAGCCTTGGAATGTGGCTTACGTCGAGCCTTGTAGAAGACCAACGGATGGTAGGTACGGACAGAATCCAAATAGGTTAGGCTTCTATTACCAATTCCAGGTTATTATGAAACCTTCACCTATAAATATACAGGAGTTGTATCTAGAGAGCCTGAGCTATCTAGGCATAGATGTCAAAAACAACGATATAAGGTTTGTTCACGATGATTGGGAGTCGCCAACTTTGGGAGCTTGGGGACTCGGTTGGGAGGTGTGGCTCAATGGAATGGAGATAACACAGTTTACCTATTTCCAAGCAGTGGGGGGAATTCAACTTGACCCAATACCAGTAGAGATAACATACGGTTCTGAAAGAATAGCAATGTATCTACAGGACGTTGATAATATTTTTGACCTTAGATGGAACAAAGATTTAACTTACGGTGATTTACAGAGATATTTTGAGTATGAGTACTCTGTGTACAATTTTGAGTTAGCAGATGTCGAGATGTATTTTGACCTGTTTAACAAGTTCGAGGCTGAGGCAAAAAACTTAATAAGCAAAGGCTTGGTTTTCCCAGCTTATGACATGGTTATAAAGTGTTCACATGTATTCAATGTTCTTGATGCTAGGAATGCTATAAGTGTTACTGAAAGAGCGAATTACATAGGTAGAGTGAGAGAGCTTGCTTCAATGTGTGCTAAACTCTGGAGTGAGAAGGTTAAGCATTTTTGAAATAGGTATCTAACATCTGTTATCATAAAACTTCTATGCTTAAGGTAAAAATGCTTAGGGAAGGTGTTACTTTGCCAAAATATCAAACTGATCATTCGGCTGGCTTGGATTTGTGTGCCTGTATAGACAGGGATATTATACTTATGCCAGGTGAAAGGGTTTTAGTTCCTACGGGTGTTAGTATTGAACTTCCTGATGGCTATGAAGCTCAGGTAAGACCTAGAAGTGGCCTAGCAATAAATCACGGAGTTACGGTTTTGAATTCCCCGGGGACAATTGACCCTGATTATCGTGGTGAGGTAAAGGTAATTCTCATAAACCTAGGTAAAGAACCTTTCGTTATAAAAAACGGTATGAGGATAGCTCAAATGGTTATATCAAAGTTTGAAAGAGTGGAGGTAGAAGTGGTGGAGGAACTTTCCCAAACAAGAAGGGGTGAGGGGGGATTCGGTTCAACAGGAGTACACTAATGAGGTTTTTTATTTCAGACATATTTTTTAAATTGAAAAGTGACAGGTTTTATTTTGATTCGCTTGTTTTGACATTATTCACGGTTATAGGGAATTTGTTTGCCTTTTTGGTGAACATAATATATACTAGGACTCTGCCAGCAGGTCATTACGGTGCTATAATGTCAATAAATGGGATAATAAACATTCTTGGTACTATGGCTATAGGGTTTAGGATGTTCAGTGTTAGAGTTACCTCTGACATGATATCTAAAGGCGAAAGTGCTAAAGCAATATACTTTTCGTATAAGTTTACGTTGCTTACATACATTGTGATGGCAGTAGTGTTGATACTTTTATATCCTCTCTATGGGGTTTTGGCACAGTTTATAAATGTTGATAGCATTTTTGTGATAATTTTGGCTGCTATAATAGTTGTGTTTAATTATCTTTCAAGTATAACTTCTTCACTTTTCCAGTCTATGAAGATGTTTTTATCACTTGGTATTATCTCGTTTTCGTATCCATTTTTGAGATTTATTTTGACTTACCCACTAATAAAGGTTTGGAATGGGTATATAGGAGCTACTGCATCTATGGTTATAGCTATAATGCTTTCATTCATGCTAACTAGCTTGATAACGAGGTTGTCTTCCAATTTTGAGGAATACAAAGCTGAATTGAAGTTTGATTTGGCTCAATTCGTTTCTCTCGTACCTATAGTTGTTATGAATGTTCTTTACAGTGTTCTTAACTATGTTGACCTTCTTTTTGTTAGAAGGTATTTTGAGGAGGCTCAAACAGATATGTTCGCTATAGCTTCAACGATTGCTAAGGCTACTTTGTTTGTTATAATACCAGTTTCTTATGTTGTTTTACCAAGAATGATAGATGATTATCACAAAAGGGGGTATAGGGCAAGTGTGAATGCTCTGATGAAGGGTATAGCTTTGTCATTTTTTGCGTGTTTAGTTTATTTGGGAATAATTGCTGTATTTGGTGATATAATATTAATGATATTTGGCTATAGGTATCTAGAAGCTAAACCTTTGGTTTTCCCTTTCACTTTGGCGTTCATCCCTATGGGGTTGTCATTTTTGTTAATAAACTATAGTGTTACTTTTAGGAATTGGGCTCTAGTTATTCCTCTGGTGATTGCAAATATAGGGTTAGTTGGTGGGTTTGTAATTTGGCATTCCAACTTTTACCAGATGATTTTGGTCTACGGAGTAGTTGGTACATTTTTATTAATTTCATCAATTCTCTTTGTTATCTTTTCTAAAAAGCCTAAGGTTAGTGATGAAGAGGTAAATAAGGAATTAAAGGAAATGTCACCTTCTTCGTATCAGTAATCTAAATACAAGTATTTAACAATTGTTTGAGAATTATTTTTAAAAACAGGCTTAGCCTGATTTTTTACAAAGAATTATTAAAAGTGCTTTAAGCACAAGGTGCTTTAAGCACCTAATTAAGAAGGTGCTATTAAGCACCCCGCCCTTTTAATGTTAGGATGCTATGCATCCTAATACCCTGTTTTTTGTCAAAAACGTACCCAAGAACTTAATTAAGAAGGTGCTTAAGCACCTAGTTAAGGAAGTGTTATGAAGCACTTGCACATTTTTATCGGAGAGATGCATAACATCTCTGCACTCTTAAAAGATTTTTTAAAAAAGTGTTATGAACACGAGAGGGAATACCTAATTTTGGAATAGCTCATTTGAATTTTCTAATAGAATAGAAGTTAAATTAAAATTTTGTATTATTAAATCATTGATTTTGAGGGTGGCAAATGTGTGGAATAGTGGGGTATATAGGTGTTAGCTCTAATCCTGTAGAGGTTGTTATTGAGGGACTTAAGCAGCTTGAGTATAGAGGTTATGACTCTGCAGGATTTGCTGTTCTGAGAAATAGTAAAGTTGAACTGTACAAAGAAGTTGGTAGGATTTCCAATCTAGAGGAGAAAATAAAGGGGATTGATTTCAGTGATATTGAAGGTATAGCTATAGGTCACACGAGGTGGGCAACGCACGGAGGTATAACAGTTCCTAATACTCATCCTCACATAAGTAATAATGGCAAAATAGTGCTTGTACACAACGGAGTAATAGAAAACTATTCTGATTTGAAAGAGTTGTTGCTCAGGAAAGGGTACACATTCTATAGTCAGACTGACACTGAGGTGATAACTAACCTTATAGAAGAGCACATGAAAGAGGGTAATTCTTTGGAGGATGCTGTAATCCTTAGTGTTCAGGAACTTAGCGGAACTTTTGGTATAGTGTTGTTTTATGCGGATGAGTCTGATAAGATAATAGCTATAAGGAAGGGTAGCCCAATAGTGATAGGCATAGGTGATAACGAAAATATTGTTGCTTCTGATATAAACGCTATAGTAAAGCATACAAAAAATGTTGTATATCTTGATGATGGTGAGATCGCAATTGTCAAAGTTGATGGAATAAAAACTATTAGTTTCTCAGGTAAAAACATCAAAAAGGATGTCTTTGTTATTGACTGGGAAGTTGAGGAAATGGACAAGAAAGGATATCCCCATTACATGCTAAAAGAGATATTCGAGCAGCCTACTGCTATAGAAAACTGTATAAGGGGTAGGTTACTTGAGGATGAGGGATATGTGAAGTTAGGTGGTATTTCAAAGTTAGAGGGGATAATCCACAAGGTTAAGAAGTTTACTTTCATAGGGTGTGGTACTGCTTATCATGCTGGTATGATTGGTAACTACCTCATGGAGAATATTGGATGGATGCCGGCGGAGGTCGATTTTGCCTCTGAATTCAGATACAGAAACCCAATAGTTAGCCAGAGAGACGTAGTAGTGGCTATAAGCCAATCAGGTGAAACAATGGATACTCTTGAGGCGTTGAGAGAGGCTAAGAGAAAGGGAGCTATTACAATGGGTATAATCAATGTGGTTGGTAGTACTATTGCAAGAGAAACGGGAATGGGAATATATATACATGCTGGAGTTGAGGTAGGAGTTGCATCAACAAAAGCTTTTACAAATATGTTGGTTGCTCTTGTAATGCTGAGCGTAATGGTCGGTAGGAAGAAAAAATTGGGGATATTCGAGGGTAGGGAAATAGTGAGTTCTTTGAAAGAGCTACCTGAGCTTGTTGAGTATACTCTCCAAAAAACAAACAAAGTTACTCAGGAGCTTGCTAAAAAATTTTCTAACTATAGGAACTTTATATATCTAGGTAGGGGATATAATTATCCTGTAGCACTTGAAGGCGCACTGAAACTCAAAGAAATTTCGTATATACATGCTGAAGGTTATTCAGCTGGTGAGATGAAACACGGTCCCATAGCACTCATAGATGAGAACATGCCAGTGGTAGTAATCGCCACTAAACATTCTGTCTACGATAAGGTTGTTAGTAATATCCAAGAGATTAAAGCAAGGCATGGGAAAGTTATTGCTATAGTTAATGAAAATGATACTACGGTAAGCAAGATAGCTGACTATACTATAGAAGTTCCTTATGTAATTGAGCCATTGTCACCAATTATCAATGTTATTCCATTGCAATTATTCGCCTACTATGTTGCTTCTACTAAGGGGCTAGATGTTGATAAGCCTAGGAATTTGGCAAAGAGTGTTACAGTTGAGTAGAGAAATTCTGACAAATTCTGCTGGAATTCTAGTTATGTTTTTAAAGAGAGGCTATGCCTCTCTTAATATATTGGAAAAGAGTTTTGTTTATATTGATTCTTAAGAAAGCTTGATAAGTTGGTTTGAGAACTTTGAGTTATGAATACAAAGATGTTAAACGAGAGCTATTACATATAAAATTAATTACAATGTTTGACAAGAATAGGATAAGGAACTTTTCTATAATTGCACATATAGACCATGGCAAATCAACTTTGGCTGATAGGCTTTTGGAGATAGGGGGAGTTAAGGAAAAAAGTGATAGTGATACGCCGGCTCTTGATTTCATGCCAGTTGAGAGAGAGCATGGTATAACTGTCAAAGCTCAGTCAGCAACTTTTGAATACAGGTCGAAGGATGGGAATACGTATCTTCTAAACCTCATTGACACTCCTGGTCACATAGATTTCAATTATGAGGTTAGGAGAGCTTTGAAGGCATGCGAAGGTGTAATTCTACTGGTTGATGCAACTCAGGGGGTTCAAGCACAGACGATAACCAATTTCCTTTTGGCTATGGAGGAAGGTTTAGAAATATTACCTATCATAAACAAGATAGACCTTCCGAATGCGAATATTGAGGCTACGAAAGAAGAGATAGAGAAAGAATTGGGTATTCTGGCAGATGATGCGATACTGATAAGTGCGAAGAATGGAACGGGAATAGAGGAACTTGTAGAGGCTATAATTGCTAGGATACCACCCCCGAAGGGGGATGTTAACCTTCCTTTAAAAGCTTTGGTTTTTGATTCGTTCTACGATAACTACAAGGGAGTAGTTGCAAAAATTAGAGTGTTTGATGGTGTTGTGAAACCGGGGGACGAAATACTCTTTATGGGTGGTCAGAAAAAGTATAAGGTAGAAGAATTGGGGTACATGGCATTGAAGTTCATAAAGAAGGAAGAGCTTGGAGCTGGCGAAGTTGGATACCTAATAGGAAACATAAAGTCAATATCAGATTTCACTGTTGGTGATACCATAACTCTTTCTTCAAATCCTACTAAGGAGCCGTTGCCAGGGTATAGAGAGCCAAAACCCATGGTTTTCGCCTGTATCTTCCCCACCGAGAATCAGGATTTCAACGACCTTAAAGAAGTGATGATGAAGCTAAAGCTTACGGATGCTTCAATTGTTTTTGAGCCTGTTAACTCAATTTCTCTGGGTATGGGCTTCAAGTGTGGATTCCTTGGACTACTACACATGCAAATAGTTATGGAAAGGTTGGAAACTGAGTTCGGTGTATCAGTAATAAGTACCATACCTACCGTAAAGTACAAAGTTAACCTTAAGAATGGTGAGGTTGTATATGTTGAGAATCCGTTAGAGATGCCTGACCCTACAAAGATTGATTCTATTGAAGAGCCATATGCCTTAGTTACTATAATTGTACCGGAGACCTACATAGGTGATGTTATGGAGTTAATGCAGAATAAGAGAGCTATTCAGAAAAGTATGAGTTACATTGACAGTAAGAGAGTAGAGATAAAATACGAAATGCCTCTTTCAGAAGTGATATATGGGTTTTTCGATAATCTAAAGAGTGCTACTTCGGGCTATGCCTCGATGGACTATGAATTCATAGGATATAGGGAATCTGATATAGTCAAACTTGATATATTGGTTAATGGTAAACCTGTTGATGCTCTTTCGTTTTTGGTACATAGGGATCAAGCAGTATACAAGGGTAGGGAACTCGTCAGGAAGCTTCAGAAGCTTATACCTAGGCACTTGTTCCCCATAGCTATACAAGCAGCAATAGGTAGTAAAGTGATAGCAAGAGAAGATATTGCGCCTCTGAGGAAAGATGTTACAGCAAAGTGCTACGGTGGTGATGTAACAAGAAAAAGGAAACTTTTAGAAAAGCAAAAAGAAGGTAAGAAGAAACTCAAAATGATAGGAAATGTTAGTATACCTCAGGAGGCATTTGTTGAAGTTATGAAGATAAATCAGTAGTTTTTGTAAATATATCTTTCGAGAGCATTGACTACTTCAGAGTCAAATAATTTATCTTTGTTCTTTTTTATATACTCTAGTGCTTCTTTTATGGTGTACTTTTTGCCATTTCTACCGTTTATCATTCTTTCAAAAACATCTGCTACTCTAACAATTTTAGCAGATAAAGGTATGTTTTCACCTTTTAGCTTTTCGGGTCCGCTACCGTCCAAGTTTTCATGATGGTATAAAACGACAGGAAGGTATTTTATAAAAATATCACTGTTCTCTAAGATAAATTTGCCTATCCATATATGCTTTATTGTTTTTGGGTCTTCTTCTTGGATGCTCTCGCCTATTCCCCTGTGGTCAACTCCTAGGTATCCTATGTCGTGAATCATACTGGCGCTTGATATATAGTCAATACTTTTGTGGTCAAGCCCCATTTCTAAGGCTATTCCCTCAGAGATTGCCTTCACATTTATTGAGTGCATTTCCCTTTGAGAATACCTAGATTCAACTTTGTTTATGAGTAAGTATATAAAGTCCTTGTACTCTTCTATTTGCTCTTCTAGAATGGCTTCTCCGTATTGGCTTATTACAAAGAGAGAAGAGACAGTGTTAGTGTAATCTTTTGAATTCATGAAAATAGAATTGAAACCGTAAGGTATCAGGGAGAGTAGTAGGGCTAGACTTTTGTCGTTAACTAAAAGTAGAAAAGCTGACGAAATAATGCTTGTAAAACCTATAATTCTTGCATCCTTTTCAATAAACCAACCTACTGAAACAACTAGATTTGTCAGTATGAGCAAAGAAAAAAATAAAGTTGTATTTTTGATTCCTATAGCCATTAGAACTATCGTAAGAATTGATATTAAACCTAAAATATAATGTGGGAATTTGGGTATTATCCTCTCGTATTTACTATAACTTAGCATTCTTCTTTCAAGAAGAAACTTCACAGCGTATGATATTGTGACGATAACAAACGATAAGATAAGGTTACTTCTTGTTAGATAAAGAATTGGTATGACTACTAAGTAAACAGTACCAGCGAGAAATGAAACTAAGGATATTTTTTTTATTTTTGCGCTGTTAGAAAAAAAGTATGTTATCAGGTTCAATATATTATAGATCAAAGTTCCTGACAGTAGGGCTATTGCGATTACTTCGTGAATAGAAATCATCATTTTGACCATGCTTTTTCGGCTACTTCTAGGAATATGTCATAGTCGCTTTTTGAGAAGAATACTAGCCTTATTTCTTCAAGTTTTGTTGAAGGTAAGATTTCTAGTAGTGTTTTACTCACAACTTCGGCGGATTTTTCTTTGGGGTATCCGTACACACCTGTTGATATCGCAGGGAAGGCTATAGTTTTACATCCTAGTTCTTCTGCTACTTTTATGCTGTTGATGTAGCATTTCTTTAATAGTTCTTCTTCTCCATAGTTCCCTCCTCTCCATATAGGACCTACCGTATGGATGACGTACTTAGCTTTCAGGTTACCTCCGGTAGTTGCCACAGCTTCGCCTGTTGGTAAACCATCTGGGTATTTAGTTCTTCTTATTTCTTTGCATTCATCAAGTATTTTGGGACCTCCTTTTCTGTGTATAGCTCCATCTACTCCTCCACCACCCATAAGGGAAGAATTTGCAGCATTGACTATTGCATCAACCTCTTCTTCGGTTATATCTCCAACTTTGACTATAACTTTATTCCTAAAGAAATACCTTTCGTATGCCATAATAAAGAATTATTGACTACTAGGGAGTGAGGTATCAATTTTTTCAAATAGTGCTTGATGGTGCTTTTCAGTTAAATTAATAATTTGAAACTTGGTTGCGTTTTTTGAAACAGTAAAACGGAGAAAATTGAAACTTTTTGGTTTTCAATAGTGAAGAGGAGAAAACTCTTAAAGTGGTTTTTGATAGGGTTAAAGGGAGGCGGGAGCCTCCCTTAAATTTTATAATTCTTCTAATTTTTCTACGGGCTTTTTAGGAGATACGTCTGCTTTACCTTTTACCTGGGGTTCTTTCTTTTCTTCTTCAGCTGTTGATTCTTTGGATTTGTATGCTAATTCTGAAACACTTTCTTTTTCCTCTTGTATTGCAAATGACTGGTCAATGTCTGCTCTGACTGTTGATCTTCTTCTTGTGTATTGAGCAAAGGCGACATCTGTGAAGCCTTTGGATAGCTGGAATAAGAATTCGTTTATGACTTCCGCCAGTCTCTTTAGAATGAACTGCTTTCTCTTAATTGTAGTTACATCTAGCTCTAATACCAAACCAGGCTGTATGTGGTGAGGATTGATGGAGTAAGCGAATTCTGAGAATCTCTTCATTATAAAGTCAATTCTTTCTTCGAGTATTACTCTCTCTAGTGGCTTTTCAGCTCTGTGCATTTTCTGTAGAAGCTCCTTTATGAATTTGATTCTTCTGAAGAGGTTTTCTGTTTCAGGTATGTAGTGAGGATTACTTTCCTCAACGATTGTGTCTTCAGGATCCATAAAACCTAGCTCTTGCCACTTAACTTCGTCTCCTCCGTTTTCAGTGTTTGCCTCAAAGTACTCCTTAGCCCAATCCCTAGGCATGTACTTTAGTACTAGGTCATCAAAGTCTCTGATATTGTATTTCCTTTTGTTTTTGAGGTAATACTGATAAGTGAGCTGCCAGAGTCTTCTTACTTCTCTTTCAAATGCTTCGAAGTGCTTGTCATACTCTTCTCTTAGCTTGATTAATTGATTCTGGTCATAGTAGGCTAGCTTTATTCTGTAACTCTCATGCGGTAGTTTCTCGGGATCTGTTTCTTCATACTCCTTTATTATGCAGACTCTAGCATTCTTGAAGTTGTTGATGTACTGATACCCGAGCTTACTGGTGTCAAGTATTGAAGTGAGAACATTGACAGCGGTGTTATAACCTCTGTTTCTTATGTTCTCAATATCGAAGATTTTCTTTATTGTTTCTCTGATATTAAGAGGATCGTACTCGTCAGGTGGAATTTCTGCTCTGAGTCCTTCTATTTTGTCAATGAATCTCTTAGCCAATATCGTGTACCTAGTGGAGTTTTCATCATCTTTATCATCACTTGTGAAGTTTTCAATTTGTCTTATCTTTTCAAAAATTATTTCTGTCTTATCTAGTTCAGCTTTACCTTGTTCAATAAGTGATTCATTTATTCTTTCTATCTCTTTGTCAATGAGTTCGATGATTCTGTGCTGGATGGCTTCTTTAATGATTAGTGATAGAGGAACTTGGTAGTGATAGATTGGGCTTATTAGCTCGTTTTCCAGGATATTGATAGAAACCTTAACGTCGTATACATTAATTGGATTGTACTGATTATCCCTGAATACTGCTTTCATTATAGCGTAGGCATTCTGACCTCTAACTAGTGCCCCGACATCTGTCTTTTGTCTCAATAGTGCGTTGGTCATCTCTTCTATTTCTGTTATTTCCCTTTGAATGTGTCCGTGCAAGTGTCCATACATGTTAACGATGGACTTTTCAATTTCACCTGTGTGGAATTTGTCAGGTCCTGCTATTTTGTCGAGTAACTCAACTATCTCTCTAGGTGTGTACCTTGCCACTTGTCTATTTTCTTCCCTGTCGATGAAGGTTCTAACTTTTTTCAAGAACTCGTCTTCGACAGTTTTTAAGTACCTGTTCATCATGTTTTGGTAGGTAATATTGATGTAGTTATAGATTTTGTCCCTCAAGCTTCCCATTACATCAAGCTTGTCAGTAACCTCAGGAGGGAGTTTAGTAATAATCCTGTTCATTAGCTCGTTCGTCAAATCTTGAACAAACTTTTTATCTTCGATTGCCTTGTCTCTTCCCTCCTGAACTAAGCTCTCATGGCTACCTACAGCACTTGGAATTTTTGGATCAAAAACATTTGGTCCCTTTGGAAATTGATCTAACATATCAAACCCCCTTTTCAAAAGATATAATAAAACACAGAGAATTTTCTTTCAAAATTAAGATTTTAAATCTTTAGAGCAAGAGGGATACCCAACCAAGCTAACCCCACGAGGGGCCATATGGCTTAGCATTGCCATCCTCTGGTTGGGTACCCCATGAAATTACTCGACAACTAAGACAGCGTTCTTACCGCCAAAGCCGTCATCAACATACTCTGCTGGCTTTGGAGAGATGTACTGCTCTAACTCACTCATGTCCTTTGGCCAGTTTCCATCGATGTAATATTTATAAATGTACTTACCAGGTTCCCATTCAACTTCTATTTCAAAGGTGCCGTCACCATCTGGGTCTTCCATGGTGTAGTTTGGATCTGTTGGGTTCCAGCCGTTGAAGGAACCAACTAAGTTAACACTTGAGGCTCCGCCGTACTCGTTTGCATCGAATATGAATTTTATCTTACCGGCTTTAACAACTCCACTAGCTTTAGCTGAAGCTACTCCCTTGCTCTTCTTAGAAGTGGAAGCTGATTTTTTTGCTCCGGCAGGTGCGCAAGAAACAACTAAAGCACCTACCACTAGTAAAGAAATCGCTGCTAATAGCACTTTCTTCATATCCATCCTCCTTGAAATATATTTTAAGTAAACAGATAGGAGTTGTCAATAAATTTCAAATGTTCTAACAATTACTTTACTTTATGGAGAGGCTGAGCCTCTCTTATTTTATGGTACTCTTGAATTGGTTTGACATTCAGTTCTTTATTTCTCATGTCTTTGAGGGCTGAGACAACAGCGTACATTGCTGGTACCGTTGTGATTAATGGTATTTTATATCTTATGGCTAATTTTCTTATGCTTATTTCGTCTTTTACTGATTTTCTGTTCATTGTTGTATTAAATACCATCTCGATTTTACCGTTTCTTATGTGGTCTAATAGGTCTGGTCTACCTTCTCCTATTTTGAATACTAGTTCGCTCTCAATGTTGTTTTGTTTTAGGAAGTTGTGAGTTCCTTTAGTAGCATATATCTTGAGGCCTAATTCTGAGAGCTCCCTAGCTAGATTCAATATTTTAGGTTTATCTTTATCGTCTATGGTAAGTAGAACGCTCTTTCTATTGTATATATTTGTGCCTGCTGCTATTTCTGCTTTTGCATAAGCTAGAGGGAATGAAAAGTCTATACCCATTACTTCACCGGTGGACTTCATTTCAGGACCAAGTGTAGGTTCAACCTCGGGGAACTTATCGAATGGTAATACTACTTCTTTGACAGCATAATACCCAGGCTTTATAACTTCCTTGACACCTATGTCTTTTATTTTCTCTCCCATTACTACTCTAGTGGCTAGCTTAGCCCATGGTATTCCCGTTGCCTTTGAGACGAAGGGTATTGTTCTAGAAGCTCTTGGGTTGGCTTCTAAGACATAAACTTCACCATCTTTCACGGCGTATTGAATATTAACAAGTCCAACAACTTTGAGAGATAATGCTATGTTTATCGTGTGTTTCCTAATTTTTTCTATTATCTCATCTGAGAGAGAATAAGGGGGTAGAATTGTAGCGCTGTCACCTGAGTGGATACCAGCCTCTTCTATGTGTTCCATTATACCGGCAATTACTACTTCTTCACTGTCTGAAAGTGCATCAACATCAACTTCTATGGCATCCTGTAGGAACTTATCAATAAGTATAGGTGCTCCTTCTGATACGACGATAGCTTCCTTTGCATAGTCAATAAATTCATCATCGCTATAGACGATGTTCATAGCTCTACCACCAAGTACATAGGAAGGTCTCACTAGTACTGGATAGCCAATTTCATTGGCAATTCTTAGAGCTTCTTCTAAATTTGTAGCAGTGGCACTTAGTGGCTGCTTTGCTCTTATTTTCTCGAGTAACTCCCTGAATTTCTCTCTGTCCTCTGCTATGTCTATGCTTTCTGCAGATGTACCTAATATTTTAACACCTGATTTTCTTAGTTTTAACGACAACTTCAGAGGAGTTTGGCCGCCAAACTGTAGTATAACGCCTTCAGGTTTTTCTTTTTCAATTACATTCATGACATGTTCATATGTCAGAGGTTCAAAATAAAGCCTTGTTGATATATCATGGTCAGTTGAAACAGTTTCAGGATTTGAATTTACCATAATGGCGTCATAGCCCATCTTTTTGAGTTCTAGCGAACAATGTACACAGCAATAGTCAAATTCAATACCTTGACCTATTCTATTTGGACCACTGCCAAGTACAACAACTTTTTTATTACCTATGTTCTTGTGCTCACATTCTTCATCGTATGTTGAATAGTAGTAAGGCGTTTTTGCTTCAAACTCAGCAGCGCAGGTATCTACTAGCCTGTATGTTGCTTCAATACTTAATTTTTTTCTGTATTCTCTAACCTCTTCTTCGGAAACTCCTGTTTTTAGTGCTAAAAGGTAATCGATGATTCCCATTTGCTTGTAGTATAGCATGGCTTCTCTATCTATCATCTCTAGCTTAGATGGTATTGACTCCTCTAACTCAACGAGTTCTTTTAGGTTATAGAGAAACCATTTGTCTATTTTTGAGTATTCATAGATTTCATCTACACTTAGACCTACCTTGAAAGCGTCCTTTATGTAGAAAATCCTTTCTGGGTTAGGTTCTCTTAACTTAATAGCTATGGTTTCTTTAATTTCTTCAATTCTTGACTTGTAGCTTTCATCGTTTGTGAGTATTCCTTCAAAGAACTTTCTTCCAGTTTCTAGTCCTACGATAGCTTTAACAAATGCTTCTTTGAAGTTTCTGCCTATTGCCATTGTTTCACCAACAGACTTCATTTGTGTAGCGAGTATTGGTTTAGCACCTGGGAATTTTTCAAATGCAAATCTTGGCATTTTGACAACTACATAATCTAATGTAGGCTCAAACGATGCCGGAGTTTCTTTGGTTATATCGTTAGGTATTTCATCAAGGGTATATCCGACTGCTAGCTTAGCAGCAATTTTTGCTATCGGGAAGCCAGTAGCTTTTGATGCTAAGGCGGAACTTCTAGAGACTCTTGGGTTCATCTCTATAACCATGAATTCAAATTTTTCAGGATTCACAGCAAACTGTATGTTTGAGCCTCCTGTCTCTACACCTATTTCTCTTATTATCTCAATGGCTGCGTCTCTTAAAGTTTGGTATTGTTTATTTGTGAGTGTTTGAATAGGTGCTACTGTTATGGAATCTCCTGTGTGGACACCCATTGGGTCAAAGTTTTCTATTGCACATACAATAACGACATTGTCTTTTTTATCTCTCATTACCTCAAATTCAATTTCTTTCCAGCCTATCAAAGATTCTTCTACAAGTATTTCGTTTATCATTGAGGCATTAATCCCTCTTTCTGCCAGAACCTTTAGTTCTTCAAAGTTGTATGCTATAGAGCTACCAGTGCCACCTAGAGTGAAAGCAGGTCTTATTATTATTGGGAATCCAATGTTCTTAGCAACCTCTAAGGCTTCTTCAACAGTGTGAACGGCTTTACTGTATGGGCACCTAAGCCCTATTTTCTCCATGCTTTTTTTGAAAAGTTCCCTGTCTTCACCTTTCTTTATAGCCTCAACATTTGCACCTATTAGTTTTACTCTGTACTTATCGAGAATTCCTTCTTCGTGGAGCTTAACCGTAAGGTTTAGAGCCGTTTGTCCTCCTAGGGTAGGAAGTAGAGCATCGGGTCTTTCCCTGTCTATTATCTTTTCTAAGGTTTCAACAGTGAGAGGTTCAATGTAGGTGACATCGGCTATTTCAGGGTCAGTCATTATGGTAGCAGGGTTAGAATTAACGAGAATTACCTTAAATCCTTCTTCTCTTAGGGCTTTACACGCTTGGGAACCTGAATAGTCAAACTCACAAGCCTGTCCGATAACGATCGGACCAGAACCAATAACTAAGATACTCTGAATGTCTTTTCTTCTAGGCATAAATTTAATTCTATAAATTTTAAAAATAATTATAAACAAATACCTTTGGGACTTTCACCTTGATATGATACAAAGTATCATAATAATTCTGTGACCTTAAAAAACTTTGTGGTTAGTAGAATTATTACTAATTAGCACATTGTGCTAAATAGCACTTGTGCTAATTAGCACATTAGATTAGAAATTTTAGGGTCTTGATACCTATTATTTAAGCACTTATTGTCTTCTTCAAGATAATAAGGATAACAGTAGTTAAACAAATAAGAGTTAATGAGCATTCATTCAGGTAGTTTAGTTATCAAATAGCTTTGCTATAGAATAGCTTCGCTATAGAATAGCCTAGCTAATTGTAGAGTAGGTTGTTATGTCAATGTCTTTGAATACTTTTTTGCCTTCTGAGTTGTAGTTAACTTCTGATAGTGTTGTATTGGTTATTTTTTCTACGACTGCGAGGGATACGGAGATTGAGGATTCTATTATTATTTTATTTTCTAGGCACACTAGTCTTATTTCATCTAGGGTAGATAGTAGTTTGTCTCTTAGCTGTATAAGTGTGGTTTGGTTATTTAGGAATGGAATTATCTTTGATAGGTTTATTTCGCTTTCTAGGAAGAATTTTTGTGCTAACCTTTTCGTTATGTTGAGTCTCTCTAACTCTAATTTTTCTAGTTTTGAGAATAACTCTCTTTCTTCTTCATCTATTTTTTTAAGTCTTGAGTATTCTTTTAATATAACTACTTCTCTTTTTTCCTTTTCCTTGGCTAATAGTTTTTGGAGGATATCTAATTCATCGCTAAGTATTTGAATGAGTTCCTTTTCAAGCATTTCTTCTCTCCCTAGTTTCTCTAAAATCTATTTTCGGAAGGTTTTTGTTTTGTTGAAAAATTTTTTTTTATGAGAGGCTTCGCCTCTAATAACTCTACAAGAATAAATTAAGAAGTGCTTTAAGCACGAGGTGCTAATAAGCACGAAGTGCTATTAAGCACCTAGAAATTCACCTCGTATGATAGTTGGATTCCGGGGATTGGGAAAGTGTTTTGTGCTAATGGGGTGGCTAGTAGGTAGCCTTGTAGGGTTACTGAGTTAAAGAAGTTTGCTCCTACGTTTATTGTAATGAAATTTTGGTTAAGGAAATTTTGCTCTTCTGTGTTTTTGATTATTGGTATGAAGAACCTGAAGTTAAGAATGAAGGTGAACCACTCTGTTAAGCTTGATTCCATGTATGTTGGTACTATGTAGTAGAGGTTTTGAATTTGTGCTTGAGTGGAGCGTAGGTAGATGAATGACAAGCTCATTCCAGTTCCGAATTTAGATTGATTTGTTTGGAAGAGTGAAATTTTGATATCTGGTGAAATGGAATAAGAAGAAAAGTCATTACTTGGAAGTGAGTAGTAAAAACTTACACCTGAATCAACACCTACAAAGTCATCTTTGTATATTCCAAATCTTGGTGCCAAAAAAAAGTTTCTTGCGTAATTACCTAAATAGAAGCCAAAACCTTTACTTTGCAAGGTGCTAGCCTTCTCTGTATGACTTAACACCGGAAAAGTTATGCAAGAACTTAGTAAGAGAATCGTAGGTATTATAGCTAAAAGCGTTTTGTACATTAAGTTAGTTTTTTTCTTTTGGATTAGCTTGTGCAGTTGATTTAGTTGGCATTGAACAGTTTCCGTTGAATACACATCCGTACTCAATGTAGAGGTCTGGTGTCTTTATATCTCCCGTTAATTTGGCTCCTGATATCATTTCAAGCTTTTCAGTTGCCTCAACATTACCAATTATTTCACCGTAATTTGTAATTGTTGCTGCTTTGATTTGTGCCTTGACTACGGCTTTTGGACCTATTACAAGATGACCAGTTGCGTCAATTTCTCCCTCAAAAGTACCTTTTATCATCAAAGAGGTAGAAAATTTTAACACACCTTTGAAGGAAATATCTTCGGCTAGAACGGTATTAATGCTTTTTTCATCAATGACATGCTCCTTAGGCATAGATTCCTCCTTTTAATTTGAGAATTTTCTAAGATATTAAATTTTTGTGTCAAGTTATTTCAGGCACGGCTACGCCGTGCCCGAAAAAATCATATTTTGCTCAATGCTTGGTCCAAATCTTCAATTATGTCATCCACGTTCTCTATTCCTATTGATAGCCTTACTAGGTCTTCTGGTGCTCCTGCTGCAGCTCTTTCTTCTGGTTTTAGCTGCTGGTGAGTTGTCAAGTATGGATAAATCACTAGCGATTTAGCATCACCTATATTGGCAAGGTGTGAGAATAGTTTGAGTGACTCGACGAATTTCCTTATTTTTTCTGCTCCTCCTTTTATGCCTACTGTTACTAGTGCACTGCCACCCTTTGGTAAGTATTTCTTAGCATTTTGGTATGTTGGATTTGATTCAAGTAATGGATAACTTACCCAGGATACTTTTGGATGGCTTTCAAGGTATTTTGCAACCTTGAGGGCGTTTTCTGAATGTCTTTCCATTCTTAGGTGTAGTGTTTCAAGTCCCTGTAGGAATAAGAATGAGTTGAATGGGCTCAATGATGCTCCTATGTCTCTAAGTAATTGTAGCCTTGCCTTTAGAATGAATGCTAGATTACCTAGGTCGATATATCTTAATCCGTGATAACTAGGGTCAGGCTCAGTAAATTCTGGGAATCTGCCATTAGCCCAGTTGAATTTACCAGAATCAACGATTACACCACCTATTGATGTGCCATGCCCACCTATGAACTTAGTAGCAGAGTGTACGACTATATCAGCTCCATAATCAAAAGGTCTCAATAGATATCCTGTTGGTACTGTATTGTCAACAATAAAAGGTACACCGTGCTTATGTGCAATGTTTGCTATAGCTTCTATGTCTGGTACGTCTAGTTTTGGATTACCTATACTTTCAATGTACACTGCTTTTGTCTTGTCATTTATTTTTGACTCGATTTCTTCTAGGTTAAGTGGATCAACGAAGTGTACTGTTATGCCCAATTTTCGCAATGTCCAATTGAAGAGATTATAGGTTCCACCATACAAACTTACAGAACTCACAATTTCATCACCTGGCTTGGCTATCGTTAAGATAGCGTAAGTTTCAGCAGCTTGTCCTGATGCTACGGCAAGGGCACCGACACCACCTTCAAGTAAAGCCATCCTCTTTTCAAATACATCAGTAGTAGGATTCATTATCCTAGTGTAGATATTCCCAACTTCCTTTAGTGCAAAAAGATTAGCAGCATGTTCAACATCCCTAAATACATAGGATGTTGTTTGATAAATTGGCACTGCTCTAGCGCCAGTTGTGGGGTCTGGTACCTGCCCCCCATGAAGTAATATTGTTTCAACCCTTTGTCCCATATTACATACCTCCTTTAAAATTTTGCAAATATTATAATTTGATAAATTTTATTTTTTCAAATTTTGTAAAAATTTTTTAATTTTTTGGTTCTGATGTTTTTCTTTACTGCTTAAGTGCTTTCAGCACGGAGTGCTTTCAGCACGAGGTGCTTTTAGCACTAGGTACTTTTAGCACAAGTGCTATTTAGCACAAGGTGCTATTAAGCACTAGGTGCTATTAAGCACCCACCACCACATTAATTGTAAAGAGGCTTAGCCTCTCTACACTCTTGATTAGGTTAAAAGAGGTAATATCTCATCAGGTCTAATATAAAAGTGCTGTTAAGTACTTTTAAGATGCTTTATAGCACTTATTCAATTAAGTTGCTTAATAGTAAATCATTTCAAATATTAAACAATGAGCTTGTGAGCTTAATCTGTTAGTTTTTTCAGTATAATCATTAATTAATAATTTGTATTTTTAGTATTTTGAGAAAGTAAATATTTTATTTTTAAAATATTTAAAGTGATATTGGGGGCTGTATGAGTTATTCTGATAACTACAAGCGCGTGTATAACAATATACTTGAAGCCATAGGATACACACCTATGGTTAAGTTAAACAAAATAACGGAAGGTATAAAGGCAAATGTTTATGCAAAGCTAGAGTTTTTTAATCCTGGTGGTAGTATAAAGGATAGGATAGGTAGGGCTATGATTGAGAAAGCTGAGAGGGAAGGCTTGATAAAACCGGGGTATACTATTGTTGAGCCTACTTCGGGCAATACTGGTATGGGATTAGTTCTTGCTGCTATTGTTAAAGGTTACAAGGTTATATTAACCATACCTGACAAAATGAGTACTGAAAAGATAAATCTTCTTAGAGCTATGGGGGCTGAGGTTATAGTTACTCCTACTTCTGTACCTCCAGATCACCCAAGTAACTATATTAGAGTTGCCGAAAGGTTGGTAAAAGAGAATCCCAAGGCTTTCATGCCAAATCAGTACTTTAATCCTGCTAATCCTGAAGCTCATTATCTCACTACTGGACCTGAAATTTGGGAGCAGTTGGATGGTAAAGTAGATGTTTTAGTGGCTGGTATTGGTACTGGTGGTACTATAAGTGGTACTGGTAGATACCTCAAGGAGAAGAATCCTAGCATTAAAGTTGTTGGTGTTGATCCGGAAGGGTCTATTTATTATCATAAGTTCTATGGTACTGAAGGAGAGGTACATACTTACAAAGTTGAGGGAATTGGAGAGGATTTTATGCCTTCAACTTATGACCCTAGTATTGTTGATGAAATAATTGTTGTTAATGATAAAGAGGCGTTTTTAACTGCTAGAGAGTTAGCTAAGAAAGAGGGTATATTTGCTGGTGGGTCTTCCGGTGCAGCTGTTTTTGGTGCTCTCAAGGTAGCCAAGGAGCTTGATGAGGGTAAAAATGTTGTTGTTATACTTCCTGATAGTGGTAGAAACTATGTAAATAAGATATACAATGATTATTGGATGATAGAAAATGGGTTTCTTGATTCGCCTTCTGATGGAGTTCTTGTTGAGGATATAATTAGGTCTAAGGTTAGACATGTTAAGAACCTTATTTACCTTAGTTCTAAGAATAAGATTGGTGAAGCTGTTGAGCTTATGGTGAGGTACGACATATCGCAGATACCTGTAATTGATGATGGTGTGAATGTCGGTGTTGTGACTGATAAGAATTTGGTTGAAAAACTTTATGGTGTTTCTAAGGATAAGGAAAAATGCAGAAAGATATGGGAGTGTAGTGTAGAAACTATTATAGAGCCACCTCTACCAGTTGTTAATATTAAGGATGTTGTTTCTAATCCTTTCCTTATGCTTAAGGATAGAGGTGCTGCTTTGGTTTCAGATGGAAAATCAATAATTGATATTGTTACTTCAATAGACATTGTTGAGTACTATAAGAATAGGGGGTAAGGTATGAAGTTTTCTACTAGGGCTATACATATTGGTGAGGAGCCAGATTTTAGAGAAGGTTCTAGCGGTGATGTTGTTATTCCGATACATCTTTCAACGACTTTTGCTAGGAAGGATGTAGAGGTACCTACTGGTGGATATGAGTACTCAAGAACTGGTAATCCTACTAGATTCGCATTCGAGAAGAAAATAGCTTCTCTTGAAAATGGTAAGTTCGGTTTGGCTTTCTCTTCGGGAATGGCTGCAGAGTCTACGGTGGCTTTTTCTCTGCTGAAGTCTGGCGATCACATTATAGCATTTGATGATTTGTACGGGGGTACTAAGAGGCTTTTCAATAAGGTGCTAAATAATTTTAATATAGAAGTTAGTTATGTTGATTTGACCAATCCGTCAAATCTAGAAGCTGCTATCAAACCAAATACAAGGATGGTATGGATAGAAACACCTACGAACCCACTTATGAAGTTGTGCGATATATCTGAAATATCGAGAATTGCTAAGAAATATTCGCTGATTGTTGTTGTTGATAATACTTTCATGACACCGTATTTTCAAAAACCTTTGGATTTAGGTGCTGATGTTGTTGTTCATAGCTGTACTAAGTATATATCAGGACATAGTGATGTTGTTGCTGGTGCCGTTGTTGTTAATGATGAGGAGATAAGAAAGAAAATTAGGTTTAACCAAAATGCTATAGGTGCTGTTCCATCACCTTTTGATTGTTACTTGTTAATAAGAGGGCTAAAAACATTACATGTCAGGATGGAAAGGCACGAGTATAACGCAAAGATGATTGCTTCATTCTTGTCTTCTCATCCTAAGGTTGAAAAGGTTCTTTATCCTGGATTAGAGAGTCACCCGCAGCATGATTTGGCTAAAAAGCAAATGTCAGGATTTGGAGGTATGATATCATTTTACTTGAAAGCTGATGCTAATGGTGTAAAAAGATTTCTTAGCAGTCTTAATGTTTTCTTGCTTGCTGAAAGTTTAGGTGGTGTTGAGTCACTCATGAATAATCCATCGAAAATGACGCACGCTTCTATACCTGAAGAAGAAAGAAAAAAGATAGGCATAACGGATAATCTAATTAGAATATCAGTAGGTATAGAGGATGTTGAAGATTTGATTGCTGACCTAGACAATGCTCTAAAGAGTTTGTGATGCTGACGCCTCCATTAACTATGATTATGATAAGGAAGTGATACTTAGAACGGAGTACTATTTAGAACGAGTGCTATTTAGCACCGTACTTAATAGCGTTTTCTTATTTGATGTGAAGTCTTACAACAATAGTGAAGTGGTATGTTTGGTTACTTTGAGGTGAGGTATTAAAATTTATTCAGATAAGTAAATCACTAATGCTCCTGCACCGAACCCTAACATTGGTATTGCACCTTTGTATGACTCTGTTTTGTTTTCTAGTAGCTCAGGTATCATGTAAAAGTTATTCAGTGCTTTGGTAATGATTCTTTCTACTATTTTGTTTGCTTTGCTAGTGTTAGCTAGTTTTTTGTATGCTGATGCTGTTCTTAGGTTGATTATTACCCATTCTTGGCTGTCATACCAGCCACCGTCTAAATTCCTTATGTATCCTTCTCTATTGTCTAGCTTTAATTCTTTCTCAATTGCTTCTAATGTGTTTTTTGATATTTCTTTAGGTATCAGTTCAAAGTTTATTGCCTCAACTACTGATCCATCTAGGTATTTAGGATAGCCTTTTAACTTAAAGTGCTCGTATGAGCCAACTAAAATGTTTTTATCTTTATCAACTAAATTGTTTAGAAACCCGTTTTTTAGTATTTCAATACTTTTAGATATGTCGTTTATTGACTCCTTTTTTATTGCTTTTAATAGTTCGTTTATCTCGTTTAATCCTTTTATAGCCATGATTGTTGTGTATGTGAACCTTTTTGCTCCGTCATATCCGTTATCTTTGAGGTGTCTTTCCCAAGGTCCAGATTCAGGTCTTATTACGCCTAAGTTTGTGTCTATGTTTAGTATCAATGGGTACACCACATATTTATCTACTATTTCCCAGTATTTATTGAAAAATTCTGTGTCTTTTGATGCTTTTACATACTCAGAGAAAGCCCACAGGAACATTCCGAAGCCATCTAGTTCTATGTTAGGTCCCTGCCCGTTATCGTCTGATTCTTCTTTACCGCAACCGTAGTACCTACAAACTGATATTTTGTAGTCAGTGCCTACACCATAATCGGTGTCACCGATTTTATAACTCTTGTAGTACCCACTATCTGCATTTAGGAAAAATTCTAATCCTTCCTTTGCTTCTTTAAAGTGTCCTGATTTTATTAGTGAAATTATGGAATAAATCCCATCTCTTACCCATGCAATGTTCCAAACGCCAGTTGGTAGTGAAGCTAGTATTTGCCCGTAACCTTTCCCTTTTTCCCTAACTTGTCCCATCTTTATAAATGCTAGTGATTGCTTGTATAGGTCTAAGTAATCTTTTGTTAAGTTCTTTGGGTATTTGCCTTCTCTGTGCCAGTTTTCCCAGAAGTTAAGCTCCTCTGTTAGTGGGTCAAAGAATTCGTTCATGTAGTACTTTATTAATTTGCTTGATTCTTCAAAATCTTTTCCTAGTACGACTATGTCGTACAGAGAGAATTCAATATCTTTTTTGGCTACTTCCTTGAAGTAGAAGTTTAAGTTGCCATAGTTAAGGAAATTTATGTATTGCCCTAAGTCATTATCGTATGCTGATATTGGTTCTTTTCCTGAGTAGCCTATTGACCTTGTTATTTCTATTATTCCTTTCTCATTAGGTGATATTTCGAGTTTGACAATGAAGTTAGGGTAATTGAGTTTGAAACTAGAGAATATGTAAATATTTACATTTGCTATTTCATGAGAGAATGAAGCCTTTATTATCCCTGTGCCAGGAATGTAGTTTACGGATTTGAGTTGACTTTGACTTATGAAAAATGATTTATCGTTTATGGTTATTTTGTAGTCAAGGGACCTAAGAAGATAAGGGGTTTCAGGAGATTTTTCATCGTACTTTTTGTATATTGAAGGTAGAAACCCAACGATTTTTTTCTTGACTGTTGAGAAAACGGCGGCACCGAAACCGTTTGATGTTATTAAGAGATTCACATCTCTTTTTTCTGTTTTTTGTGCTAGCCCTAAGGCACTAAACATAAACACAAATAAAATTATTGATACAAGTATCCTCTTCATGGTAATTATTATGAAGTATTATCTTTGAGCTAGAAAATTTTTAGTAGCTTTTTGAGAACATTTTATTATCTTGGATTAATCCTTTTAACTTGAAAATAAAAAAATCAAATTAAGTCTGTCAATCTTTTTAGTTTGAAATTTGGAAACTCTTATAATAATACTATCTAAAATTGAGAGGATTATTATGGAAAGAACTCTGACAGTACTCGTTGAGAATAGTGTAGGAGTTTTGGCGAAGGTCGCAGGGCTTTTTAGTGCTAGAGGGTTTAACATAAAGAGCCTTTCTGTTAGTGAGACTGAGGACTCTACAGTTTCTGTTATGACAATAGTTGTCGATGAGGATGAGAGAACTGCTGAGCAAGTTAGAAAACAGTTAGCTAAACTTGTTGAGACTATAAAAGTTAAAGATATAACAGAAGTTCCCAAAGTTGAGAGAGAGTTGGCTTTGCTTAGGATTTATATCTCTAGGGAAAGAAGAAGAGAAGTTATAGAGATTGTTGAAGTTTTCAAAGCTAAGGTTGTAGATGTTGCTCATAGCTCTTTGGTAGTTGAGATAACTGGGGCTTCTGAAAAAGTAAACGGATTTATTGAGCTTATGAAGCCTTATGGCATACTTGAGATGGCTAGAACTGGTAAAGTTGCATTAGAGAGAGGTTTGTATTTGGAATCAAAAGAGAAATAAATATGCGTGAAATAAGATTAAACATTGTTAGGAATGAAGATTTATCTTACAGTGTTTTTATATGTTCTTCAGAGTGGGGAAGTGTCTTAAATAAAGTTGTGAGTTCGATTAAGCCAACATCTGTAGCTATAGTTACCGATACTATCGTTTCAAAGTTACATTTAAGGTCTATTGTTAGTTATCTCCCAGAAGGTATTAATTATGTTACTGTAGAGATACCGGCAGGAGAGAAATACAAAACTCGTAAGATGAAGGAATACATAGAAGATAAGATGCTTAAATTTGGTGTTGATAGGAAAGGGTTAGTTATTGCTTTCGGTGGTGGAGTTGTGGGTGACATCGGAGGTTTCGTTGCCGCTACTTACATGAGAGGTATCCCTTTTATTCAGGTTCCTACTACATTGCTTTCAATGATTGATAGCTCTATAGGTGGTAAGGTTGCAGTTGATACACCGTATGGTAAAAACATGATAGGTTCTTTCTACCAGCCAAAGGCTGTAGTTATAAATGTAGATTTCCTAAAAACTTTACCTAGCGAGCAGATAAAAAACGGCTTGGCAGAAGTTATAAAACACGCTATAATAGCCGATAAGAACTTCTTTGATTTCCTTTTGGAGAACAGAAATGATATTCTTGAGTTGGTCAATGATAAATTAGAAGAATTGATAGAAGTAGGTTGTAGTATAAAGAAAAAGGTTGTTGAGAGTGATGAAAAAGAAAGTGGTCTTAGGAAAATACTGAACTTTGGTCACACGGTTGGTCACGCTATAGAAAGTGTTTCCAATTATAAAATTCTTCATGGGGTTGCAGTTAGTGTAGGAATGGTTATTGAAGCACAGGTTTCTAATAAAATTGGTATATTGCCTAAGGAAGATTTGGAAAAAATAAAAGAGATTTTATCTCTCTACGGCTTACCTACCAGCCTTAGGGAATTAAAGTTAAAACCAAGAATAATAAGTGATATGATTAGGTTTATGAGGAGCGATAAAAAATCGATTTCAGGTGAAATACATATGTCTTTGCCTAAGAGAATAGGAGAAATGATAGATAGTTTTTCTTTGCCGGTTGAAGAATCTTTAATTCTTAGCGTTTTTAGAGACCAGTTTATTTAAGTGCTTAGAGCACAAAGTGCTTAAAACACAGAGTGCTATAAGCACAAGGTGCTATAAGCACCCATCTTTGATTAAGGGAGTTATAGTCTCTCTTAACCCTTTTAACCTTTTTTTTGAAAAGGTTATTTTTTATCTTTCATATTATTACAGTATTATTTGGGAGGTAGGTATGAGGTGGATAAGGTTTTTTAGAAGAGCGTTAAAAAATTTGTTTGTTGTTAATTTGGTGTTAGCTGGTTTTATTTTTGGAGTTGTCTTTTCGGTTGTTTTTATCACTGTAGGGTGCCAAACTAACGGAAAAGGCGGTAATATTTCATTTGCTTCTTCTGTTGATTTGTCTAAGCTGTCTGAAGAGTATAAATATGCTTATAGTGTTCAGAGAGTTTTAAACGAAGTGGCTGAAAAGGTTGCACCTGCTGTTGTTAACATAAAGAGCGAAGATGTAATTACATGGAGGGTAGAAGATCCTTTTTATAAATTTTTCGGAGAGGATGAGTTTTTGAGGAAGTTCTTTGATTTGCCTGATAGACCACAAAGTAGGACATATAGGCGGGTTGTTCCTAGTTTAGGGTCTGGATTTATAATCTCGAAGGATGGGTACATCCTTAGTAATTTGCATGTCTTGAAGCCGGCTGGTAAGATTGCTAAAAACATAGTTGTTACAGTTCTTAAGTCTGGGAGAGAGTATAAAGCTAAGTTAGTAGGGTACGATGAGGAAACTGATATAGCACTTTTGAAAATTGAGCCTAGAGAAGATTTACCAGTTGTTACATTAGGTGATTCTGATAAAGTCAGAGTAGGAGATTTTGCTATTGCTATAGGAAATCCTTTTGGATTGAATGGTACTTTTACATTTGGTACGATTAGTGCTGTGAATAGGGATTTTGCGGGGAACGTTTTCTCAAAGTACATCCAGACGGATGCACCAATAAACCCTGGTAATAGTGGTGGACCACTTGTCAATATTTTTGGTGAGGTTATAGGTATAAATACAATGATAATCTCACCAACAGGACAATTGGGAGTGGCTGGGAATGTAGGTATAGGTTTTGCTATACCTATAAACACAGCTAAAAGAGTTGTTGACCAGTTAATTAAGAAAGGTAAAGTTGAAAGAGGGTATATTGGTGTTTCTATAAATGAGTTGGATAACGATACAAGGAAACAGTTAGGAATACCAGAAGATGTTGGTGTTCTTGTTAGTAAGGTTGAGCCAGGGTCACCAGCAGATAAAGCTGGCATAAAACAGGGCGATATAATAGTAGCCGTTGATGGAGAGAAAATTTCAAATTTCAATGACCTTCTTTCAAGAATAGCTTCTAAACTTCCCGGAGAAAAAGCAGAAATTGAAGTTATCAGAAATGGTAAAAGGATAAAGTTTGTTTTGGAAGTTATCGCTAGACCTAGTAGTGAAGAGTTGAGCCGTAAGATGGAGCAAGGAAGAGGTGAAGGTAGTACTGCTGAGTACAAAGGGGTAATTGTTTCAGAAGGTAAAAGAGGTGTTATTGTGACAGGTGTAAATGATGATAGTCCTTTCTATGGCATACTTCAGAGAGGTGATGAAATAGTGGAGATTAACGGGCAGAAAATAATTAATTTGGATGACTTTAGGAAATTTGCTGAGAAGAATAGAAACCAAAAGCAGTTCCTTATAAAGTTCTACAGAGGTGATATGTTCATAATTAGAGGATTTACTATAAAGTAGTTTTTGGGGGGTTTTATGGAAAAATATTTTAGCTTTGAGGCGCCTATAGTCGAGATAGAGAAGAGAATAGAGGAGCTAAAAAGTACTACGGGGCTTGATGATAACTCACCTGAGATTAGGGAACTTAGAAAGCAAATTGAGGATTTAAAGAATAAAATATACAGTAACCTAAATGAGTGGCAGATTGTAGAGATAAGTAGGCATCCTGATAGACCTACATTTGTTGACTATCTTAATTCCATCTTTAGTGACTTTGTTGAGCTTGCTGGAGATAGGTATTTTGGAGATGATAAGGCTATAATTGCTGGTTTTGGTAAGTTGGATGGAAGAAGTGTTTGTATAATTGGTCAGGAGAAAGGTAAAGACTTGGATGATAAAGTGAAGAGGAATTTTGGTATGCCGCATCCTGAGGGGTATAGAAAAGCTTTGAGAATTATGAAGCTTGCCGAAAGGTTTAAGATACCAGTTTTAACTTTTATCGACACTGCGGGAGCTTATCCAGGAATAGGAGCCGAGGAAAGGGGTCAAGGTGAGGCAATAGCAAAGAACTTGTTTGAGATGGCACAGATAAGAGTTCCAATAATAGCTACAGTTATAAGTGAAGGTGGTAGTGGTGGCGCTTTGGCTATTGGGGTAGCCGATAGAGTATTGATGTTAGAGTATGGAATATATTCTGTAATTTCGCCTGAGGGGTGTGCTTCTATACTGTGGAAAGATGCTTCTAAGGCTCCCGAAGCTGCTAATGCTCTTAAGCTCACTGCTAAGTGGTGTAAGGAGTTTGGAATCGTTGACAAGATAATAAAAGAGCCTCTCGGAGGTGCTCACCGTAACCCTGAGTTCGTTTTTAATAACCTCAAGAGTGAACTGATAAAAGAACTTAAGGTTCTTTCTAAGTTTTCGCCGGAACAATTAATAAAAGTGAGGTATAACAAGTTTAGAAATATTGGAGCTTATGAGGTAAAGTAGATATGATAAAATACTTTACATCTGGTGAGTCTCACGGAAGAGGCATTTCTGCAATAGTTTATGGTTTCCCTGCTAATATACCGATTGATGTAAACTACATAAATGAAATGTTGGCACTTAGGCAAAAAGGTTATGGTAGAGGCGGAAGAATGAAGATAGAAAAGGATGAAGTTGATATTATAGGTGGTGTCAGAAACGGTAAAACTATAGGTTCTCCAATTTCGTTAGTTGTTTGGAATAGAGATTGGGAGAATTGGAAGAATAAGGAAGTTCCTAAAGTTACAAAACCTAGGCCAGGGCATGCTGACCTTACAGGGGTTTTGAAATACGGCTTTGATGATATAAGAGATGTTCTTGAAAGAGCTAGTGCTAGAGAAACTTCTGTTAGAGTTGCTGTTGGATCTATCGCTAAGTATGTTCTTGAGAAGTTTTTCGATACTATAATATTTTCTCATGTTGTTGAGTTTGGAGGAATTAAAGTTAACCTGAAAGGTTTAACATATAGGGAAGTGATGGCAAGAGCTAAAAAATCAGAAGTTGGGGTAGGGGATATATCAAAGGAAGAGGAAATAAAAATCTTCATAGATAGATGTAAAGCTGATGGGGACACTTTAGGGGGAGTTACAGAAGTTATAGTTCTGAATCCTCCTGTTGGACTTGGTAGTTATGCACATTGGGAAGATAAAATAGATGCTAGACTTGCCTTTAGCATAATGAGTGTACAGGCTATAAAGGGTGTTGAATTTGGAATGGGATTTAAGCTTGGGAGGCTGAGAGGCTCGGAAGTACACGATGAGATATCGTGGGATGGTAAGAAGTTTGTAAGGTTTTCAAATAATGCTGGTGGTATAGAGGGAGGAATGACAAACGGTAACCCCATCGTTATAAGGGCTGTCATGAAACCAATATCAACATTAATTAAACCGAAAAAGTCTGTTGATTTTGTTACCAAGGAAGAGTTTTTAGCACATGTTGAGAGGTCTGATGTTACTGCTGTGCCTGCAGCTGGTGTAGTGTTGGAGTCTGTTGTAGCAATAGAACTTCTAAGTGCTCTACTCAAAAGATATGGAGGAGATGATATAAACATGATAAAAAAGAGCTTTGACGAGGATAGTATACAGAAGCACAGAACTGGTCTTGAAATATTGGAGTCCGAATACCAAGAATTTTAGGATGGTTTATTAATCAAATAGCCCTAATGCTTGTTTACCTTCTTCCGATATCATTTCAGGGCTCCATGGTGGATCAAATACAATATTGACTTTTACGTTTTCAAACTTGTTTTTCAATACTTCTTCTACCATTCGTATTAGTGATGGTCCTATGGGGCATCCTATTGATGTCAGTGTCATGTCAATTTCAACACTTTTATCATCATCACTGATATCTAGCCTGTATATCAACCCTAAGTTCACTATGTCTAACCCTATTTCTGGGTCATATACACTCTTTAAATCATTTAAAACTTCTTCTTTCGTCGGCATGAAATAAATATACTTATTATGTAGGAATTTTTTCAAGTTGTCTTGAGTTTGCAGAAAGGAGTTTACACCACTTTTTGTTTGATGAAGTAAACTTCATTTGTCTTCACGGTTAAGAATTAACTAGTAAATGTGTTTTATGAAAACATGGGGAGTGTTAATTATTTTGTTCACTCATTTTTATTGTGGTGGGCATAGCTTATATTTAATTAGTAGGCGGTAGCCTACTAGCAGAAGATAAAATAACAATTCAAGAAATTATTGGACACCTTACGATATAATTAAACTATGAAACTAAAAGTAGCAGTAATAGTTTTGTCTATTCTGGCTGTTTTGCAGTTTATCCTTTTTGTGTCATCAATACTTTACTACAACGATAAAAATTTTAGGAAGTTTGTTGATGAAAATATTTTCGGTAAAAGACAAGATAGGAGCTCAAGACTAGCCGAAGGGGGTACAAAAATAAATGACATCTATTTCTACAAGACCTTGGGTGGCAAAGAAAATGAAAATGTTTATAGCTTCAAAATTACTAATGACAAAATATTCATAACTGGCAACAGGGAAAACAAAAACAGAACGGAACTACTTTTACTTAGTCTAGACTCATCAGGTAACCTGTATGAAGAGCTTTATTTAGGGCGTGGGAACACAAATTTTGAAGGTACAACTTTGGCAGTATTTCAAAGCAATATATTGGTTGCTGGAGATTTGACAGTAGAAAGCAACTCAGATATATACTTGGTGCTTATTTCTAACAGTGTACCAATATGGGATATTGTGATAGGTAGTGAGAGGAATGAGATTTCTCCTGTGGTATCAACTCTTAGGGATGGTAAGGTGGTTATCGCTTTCGGAACGAAAGCGTTAAACGGTGATGCGTACGAATTAGCGTTTACTGTAATGAATAAAAAGGGGGATATTAAAGACATTAGTGTCATAAGGGGAGGCGTGAAGGATTTACCTACAGCAGTACTTGAGGTTTCTAATAAAGTATGGATAATTGGTGAAACGAAAACTTTTGGGTTTGGTGCTTCGGATATACTAATTGTGTCACTTTCGAACTATTTTATTGAGTGGGTGAAGGTTATAGGTTCAAAGGACTTTGAATCTCCAATGAGTGTAATTTCGGTAGATGACGGTGTACTAATCTCTGTTAATTCACCAAGGTTTTCAGTGCTAAAAGTTGATTTTGATGGCAATATAAAGTGGGTAAAAAGATACAGAAATGGGAATGTAACGGCAATGACACAGGTAAGTAACAAAATTCTTTCTATTGGTCCAATTGCAAATCCGTATTCTATAAATAATCTTTTCATTTTAGAGACAGACACGGAGTTTAATCCTACTGTTGAAGAATTTTATTCGTTTAACTATAACGAGTTGCCGGTAGGTGTGTGGAGTGATGGGACTTACACCTATATTGTTGGTACATCACATTTTGAAGCAACGAAAAATGATATATGGATAGCCAAACTGAAGAAGATGACAAACATTGAGTCAGTAGAGGTTCAAACTAATGTTAAATTGGTTACCAATCTTATTTTATCAGTTAGTAACATCAATGTAGAAGTAACTAATTTTATTGTATCCTACACAAACCAATATCCGTTTTACTTGTATTCTATAAGTGGCTTACCCAATGCTTTGAGTGAAAGGTTTGAGAAAGAGAAGGAACTTAAGAAACTCTTGGAAAAGAAGGGAAAGAAGAAAAAGAAGTAGCCCCCATTTACCTCGCTGGGTCATGGGGGCTGTTAAAGTTAATCATCATGACTATCCGATATATAAGTATGTCCTGACAAGGAGGGATAGCCAATAGGGGTCATTAGAAGTATCGGCTGTCCCTCCAAGGGGTTTAGTTTTTGAAAATAATCCCCTCATGATGAGGGGAAATATAAACCAAGGAGGGGTAGCGTATGATTATTAATCATAACATTTCATCTATTTTTGCCAATAGGCAGTACAAGGTCAACAACTGGAACCTTGATTCTAACCTTGAGAAGCTATCATCTGGCTTGAAAATCAACAAAGCCGGTGATGATGCTTCTGGCTTGGCTGTTTCCGAAAAGATGAGAGCGCAAATTAGAGGTTTGATGAGAGCTGAGAAGAATGTTGAGGATGGTATATCATTCATTCAGACAGCTGAAGGATATCTTGACCAAACAACTCAAGTCTTACAAAGGCTTAGGGAGTTGGCAGTTCAAGCATCTAACGGTATCTACACTGATGAAGATAGGCTCTATATCCAAGTAGAAGTTTCTCAATTAGTTGCTGAAGTTGACAGAATAGCATCTCATGCACAGTTCAATGGACTTAATATGTTAACTGGTAGGTTTGCTAAGAGGACAGAATCAACAATACCAACTGCTAGCATGTGGCTACATGTTGGTGCTAATATGGACCAAAGAATTCAGGTACACATTGAAGCAATGACAGCTACAGCATTGAAACTAAAAGACTCTGCAACTGGTGAAATATTGAGCTTGTCTTCACCTGAGAAGTCAAACAGGGCTATAGGTGTTATTGATCAGGCTCTACAGGTTGTAAACAAACAGAGAGCAGACCTTGGTGCTTACCAGAACAGGTTAATGTACACTGCTAAGTCATTACTGATAGGTTATGAGAACCTACAAGCTGCAGAATCGAGAATTAGAGATACAGATATGGCTAACGAAATAAGTGACTTTGTCAAGAACCAGATACTGGCACAAGCTTCAATATCAATGATTGCTCAGGCTAATGCAAGACCACAGAGCGTATTAGCACTACTCAGGTAATAGAGTTGCTCTTACGACATAGAATAACATAGTATAACTTTTTGTTGAAAAGGGGGGTATGAATCCCCCCTTTTGGCGTTTTTGCTCTAAAAATAAAAAATTGTCTATTGGCTGTCTTTATCGGTAGGGGGTAGGCAAGGGGCGTAAAGGACTACGTCCCTTTAAAAAGTAGGAGGTGCGGTACCTATGATTATCAATCATAACATTTCAACAATTTTTGCCAATAGGCAATTTAAAGTGAATAACTGGGCTCTTGACGCTAACCTTGAGAAACTATCCTCTGGTGTGAAGATTAACAAAGCTGGGGATGATGCCTCAGGGTTAGCAGTTTCTGAAAAAATGAGAGCCCAGATTAGAGGTCTAAGAAGAGCGGAAATGAACGCAGAAGATGCCATATCATTCATTCAGACGGCAGAAGGATACCTAAACCAAACAACTGAAATTATCCAAAGGCTCAGAGAATTGGCAATACAAGCAGGAAATGGTATCTACTCGGACGAAGACAGAACCTATATGCAAGTAGAGGCTTCGCAGCTAGTAGCTGAGATAAACAGAATAGCCTCACATGCCCAGTTTAATGGAATGAACATACTAACTGGTAGGTTTGCTCCTAATGTTGGTAACATCGCTTTCCATATTGGAGCAAATATGGATCAAAGAATACTAATAAACATGGGTGATATGACAGCAAAGGGGCTCGGTATGATTGCTGATGATGGGACAAGTAAGGTGAACCTAACTACTCAAGAGGCAGCAAATAGAACTATAGGTGTGGCGGACCAAGCACTACAAATAGTGAACAAGCAAAGAGCAGACTTGGGAGCCTATCAGAATAGACTAGATAAGATAGCTAAGACTCTCTTGATAGGTTACGAGAATCTACAAGCTGCAGAATCGAGAATTAGAGATACAGATATGGCTAACGAAATAAGTGACTTTGTCAAGAACCAGATACTGTCACAAGCTTCAATATCAATGATTGCCCAAGCTAATCTTAGACCTCAGATGATACTAAGGCTACTAGCTTAATTTAGGGTTCTTGAACCTTAAAGGTTCTAGACCCTTAGTTAAATATTTTCTCTACCCCCTACCGTTTTTTATTTTTTGCCTACTTTTTCAAAACATTTTGTACAGTATGCTATGTCTTTTTATTTATCAGTTTACTGTGGAAAAATTTTAATGTGTTTTCACTTTATGAATTCTGTTAAAAAAATAGGAAAGAAATATTTTGGTACAAGTTGCTATTCATCACTCAAAGAACTTTAGAATGTAGAAAAGTTTTTGTTGTTTTTTGTATATTTATTCCATGTCTAAAGAAAATAGTGTTGTAAGGTTGCTTTTTGGTTTTTCTTCAGGATATAATGTTATTAGGCCTCATGTTCATTGGGTGCCTCCCGTTGACATATACGAGTATACAGATAAATTTTTGGTTATTGTTGAGCTTCCGGGAGTTAACAAGGAGGATATAGATATAACACTTAAAGACAATATCCTAAAAATTTCTGGCTATAAAAAGGAATTCGGTGCTAATGATAGGCTTAGAATCCATCAGATGGAAATAAGCTATGGGTATTTTGAAAGGGTAATTCAGGTTTTCAATGTTGATGAAAGCAAGATAAAAGCTGAGTTTAAAGATGGAATTTTGTTCATAACTATACTCAAGTATTAAGGGGAGATGATAATGGAAGGATATAAATTTTTGTTTTCTGAGTTTCAACAAGGAGGTGACAATCAAAGTTTTGGGATTGATGAAGGTAACAATACTGGTAGTCAGGAGGATAGTAAAGGAGGTACTTTACCTTCTCAAATACCGATAATTCCGTTGAGGAATATAGTGCTTTTCCCTGGGATTGTTACGCCTCTTTCTATAGGTAGACAAAAGTCAATAGCAGCTGTTGAAGAAGCTTCTATAGGTAATAAGTACATAGGTCTTGTTACTCAGAAGTCCAAAGATGTAGAGGAACCGGGTAAAGATGACTTGTATACTGTAGGTGTTGTCGCTTCAATATACAAAATATTTAGGCTTCCTGATAACTCATTAAATATTGTTGTTAGAGTAGAGAGAAGGTTTAAAATTAAGGAATTTCTTGCTTTTGAGCCTTTTATAAGGGTAGCAGTTGAATACTTAGAGTTTGATAGGGATATTGACGAAAAAGAGATAAGTGTTTACGAGAAGACTATAAAGGACATGGCTATTTCACTCATAAAGCTTATTCCTGATGCTCCTCCAGATATTGAGTATATAATTCAGGGAATTGAGCAACCAGACCTTTTGGCGTATTTTGTTGCCTCTGGTCTTAATGCTTCTATTGATGAAAAACAACAAATACTTGAAGAGAACTCTCTAAAGTCTTTGTTTGAAAAGGTTGTTAATTACTTAGGTAGAGATTTGGAATTCGCCAAGCTTAGCAAGAATATTCAGGAAAAGGTTAAAAGTGATGTTGAGAAAGGGCAGAGGGAATTTTTCCTTAGGCAGCAGCTTAAAGCTATTCAAAAAGAGCTAGGAGAACTCAGTGACCAAGAGAAAGAAATAAAAGAGCTTAAGGAGAGGCTTGAGAAAAAGAAGATGAGCGAAGAGGTCAGAAAGGTAGCTTTGGAACAGATAGAGAGGCTTTCGAAGATACCTGTTATGTCGCCAGAGTATACAGTCACAAGAAACTATATAGACTTGATATTGACTTTGCCGTGGGATGAGTACACTGAAGATAATCTAGATATAGATTATGCTAGGAAGGTTTTGGATGAGGACCATTATGATTTGGAGAAAGTTAAGAAGAGGATTATAGAGTATCTGTCGGTAATGAAACTTAAGAAAGGATTTGTTAAGGGACCTATATTGTGTTTTTATGGTCCTCCAGGTGTTGGTAAAACATCGTTAGGCAAATCTATTGCTAGGGCACTTGGTAGAAAATTTGTTAGAATTTCACTAGGTGGTGTTAGGGATGAGGCTGAAATAAGGGGGCACAGAAGAACTTATGTAGGAGCTCTACCCGGTAGAATCATACAAGGTATAAAGAAAGCTGGTTCTTCAAATCCTGTTTTCATGCTAGATGAGATAGATAAGTTAGCTTATGATTTTAGAGGTGACCCTGCTTCTGCTCTTCTTGAGGTTCTTGACCCTGAGCAGAATAATGCTTTCAGTGACCATTATCTAGAGATACCTTATGATTTGTCAAAAGTTCTTTTTATCGCTACTGCTAATTCTCTAAACACAATACCATGGCCATTACTTGATAGAATGGAAGTTATAGCCATTCCTGGCTATACTGAATACGAAAAGAAGATGATAGCTATTAACTATCTTATTCCTCGCCAAAAAGTTGAAAATGGATTACAGGACTTCAACATAGATTTTACTGATGGAGCTCTGAGTAAAATCATAAATGATTACACTCGTGAAGCAGGGGTTAGGGAACTTGAAAGAAATATCGGGGCTGTGATGAGATCTTTAGCTACATACATTGTTGAGAATAATATTGAGCCGGGGAGTGGTACTATAGAAATTGATGACAAGAAGGTTAGGGAGTACCTGGGACCAGAAAAGTTTTTACCTGAGATAAAGGAGATGTTAGAAAAGCCAGGAGTAGCAATAGGGCTTGCTTGGACACCTGTAGGTGGTGATATACTTTTCATTGAATCTCTAGGGATGAAGGGAAGAGGTAATTTGATACTCACGGGTTCTTTAGGTAACGTAATGAAGGAATCAGCGTCTATAGCCTTTAGCTATATAAGAGCAAATTCTAAGAAATTGGGTATTCCTGATTATATGTTTAGGGAATATGACATACATGTTCATGTGCCTTCAGGTGCTATACCCAAGGATGGTCCCTCTGCAGGTATAACATTACTTACCTCTATAGTTTCGCTACTCACTCAGAGAAAGGTAAGAGATGACATTGCTATGACTGGTGAGATATCTCTTAGGGGGCTGGTGTTACCTGTTGGCGGTATAAGGGAAAAAGTTTTAGCAGCTAAGAGGTATGGGATAACGAACATAATAATACCTGAAAAGAATGTAAAGGATTTAGAGGATATACCTGAAGAGCAGAAGAAGGATTTGAATATAATACCTGTCAAGACAGTAGATGAGGTCTTGGAGAAAGTTTTAGAGAAAGAGCCAGTTGCTAAAGTTGAAGAAGTTTTTGAGAAGTCAAAGGAAAGGGAAGATAAGCCTAAGAAAAAGAAGAGAGGTAAGGTAATAGTTTCTTAATTGTATTAAAAGGAGGCGGAGCCTCTATAAATTGAATTAGCCTCTCGTAGTTGTTCATCATTATACTAGCTATGAGTAGGAAGTTTTTGTTACTTTTTTTGTTTTGGCTTCTGCCTCTTTTTGCTTATTCAGAGATTGTTGAGACTAATGAGGTTATATTGCCTGAAACTAAGTTCACTGTACAAGGTGTTTTACCTTATGAAGTTACCGATAGAAATGTTATTCTTGAAACTTATGAAGGGAAAAGCACGATAAAGGAAATACCATCACTTAAAGGCGGTGTTTTTGAACTTGAGAAAGAAGTGAAAACTAAAGGGGAGGCAAAGTCAAAAATAATTTCATCCTTTTCTTATGGTATTGGTGATATAATTGACCTATCATTGGTTGGAATGAGTGAAATACCTTCGGAATCTTATTCTGTCAGTACACTTATAAAGTACAGTAGATTCAAAAGACCTGATGTTATCTATTACTCTTCTCAAGATAATGAGGTATTGAAGAATACATTTAGGGACATTGACCTTGGAAGCTTTACAATAAATCATTTTACAAAATCTACATTTTTGACAGTTGACGGACAGTTTTTTGAGGATTTCAAAGGGCTTTGGAAAAACCCTTACTTTTCAGATGAAAGAGATAGAAATGTAATTGTAAACAGTGCTTTTAAATACACGATAGATAGAGATTCTAAGCTAACATCAATTCTTAAAGTGGACCATACCTACATCAGTTTGAGAAGTAACACATTTGACAAATTTTCGTATAGTTTCAATGATTTCTTTGCTAACCTGGGTTATCAGTATGGAAGTGATGAGTATAATTTCTTTAAGTTTGAGCTGGGCTTAGGTGCTAGATTAATTGATAAAACCAATTCATTGCTTTCGATGTATGGCGATATAAGCGCTTCTTTAGCTTTCCCTCTATATATGAATAGCTTCTTTTTAGTTTCTTCTTTATCATTGATTCCTGATTATTCCTTTCCTTTTGATTTTTCACTTAGCTTGGGGGGAGTTTACAAGTTTAGCCAGGATGTTTTGTTTTTCCTTGATTTAAGGAAGGGTATTTCTGATTTGAAAGGTGAAGAGCTCATGAAGGGAGTTACTTTTATTGATTCAAATGTTAGAAACTCATTTTTGGGGACCGAAGCAGGGGTTAAGGTTTTTATTGGCAAGGGAGATTCTCTTAAGTTGGCTGTTGGTTATAATTATTACCTTTCAAAGTACTATAGTAAACCTATGTTTAATAGTTTTTCTTATGTGATGGACGTCACGAATGTTTCGCTTTTATATTCAAAAGTTTATTTTGATGTTATTTCACTTGATTGGTTTAGTTTAGGTGTTACATACAACTTCAATCTTAACTTTCCGGTTATCATCCCTTATGTCCCTTTACACAGTTTGGATGGAGTTTTGAAATTTAGTTTTGGTGGTTTTTATCTTTCTTTGTCTCTCTCAGGTGAATATCTAGTTTCTTCGGATGGTGTTGACTTTGATATTCCACCTTATGCTATAGTTTCAATAGATTCTGAATACGAAATCATAAAAGGTATTTCATTGTCGCTAAATTGTAGGAACTTACTTAACAATATTGCTGAATTTAGGAAGGGTAGCGTTATTTCAGAAGGAGTTTATGTTAGTCTGGGGATAAAAGTAAAGTTATGAGTAGGTATCCTGTAGTTTCTATAGTTGGTAAGCCAAATCCTGGTAAGTCTTCGTTGTTTAATGCTATTGTTGGTAGAGGGAAGTCCATTGTTTTTAATGAGGCAGGTACAACAATAGACATAAATCGTGAGGTTGTTAACATAGGAGATGTTAAAGTTTTACTTCAAGATACTGGTGGCTATGTACTTAGGGAAGATGATGCCGATTTACTCAAAGGTAAGATAGCTCGTAGAGTTAGGGATTTGCTACTTAAGGCTGTAGAAGAATCAGACCTTATACTTTTTACTGTTACATATAATGAAGTGGATATTGTGGATTTAGAACTAGCAAAGATTTTGAGGAAGTATGAAGATAAGGTTAAGTTAGTTGTTACGAAGGTTGATACGATAAAGCAGAGGCTAGAGGTTGTTGATGAGGTTTATAGGTTAGGTTTTGAAAACATGTATTTTGTATCATCTAAAACTAAGTATGGGTTTGAGGAGCTTTTAGAAGCAGTTGAGATGTTTATCGTTTCTACGGGTAAGGCTGTTTCAGAAGAACTTGCGGAGGATTTGAGTATTGCGATAGTCGGCAGGGTTAATGTTGGTAAATCTTCTTTCTTTAATGCGTTGCTTAGGAGTGATAGGGTTATTGTTGATGATAGACCTGGTACGACTAGGGATAGCGTTGATGACTTCTTGGAATATGGAGGTAAGAGGATAAGGATTGTTGATACTGCTGGTTTTAGAAGAAGTATATTCAAAGCCGGTAAGATAGAATCATTTGGTATTGAGAGAGCAAGGAGAAGCATAGAAAGGTGTGATGTAGCGGTGGTTGTTATTGACGGCAAGGAAGGACTTACGAAACAGGATAAGAAAGTAATGGGTATAGTTGTAGAGAATTATAAGCCTTATGTGTTGTGTGTCAATAAGTGGGATCTGGTAGTAGGGGAGAATAAAATCAATGATGAGAAAGAAATGAAAAAATACCAAAAGGCTTTTGCAGATTTTGTCGGTAGGACTTTTTCTTTGGCTAAGTATGTACCTATTGTTTTAGTTTCTGCTAAGTTGGGGTATAATGTTGATAAGGTTTTGGATATTGCTATTGAGCTTAAGGAGAAGTCAAAAAAGCGAATATCCACTGGTGTACTTAATAGGACACTTCGCAAGGAAATACCTCAAGTGTTTAGTGGTGAATTGTCAACGAAACTTAGAATTTATTATGTTACTCAAGTTGAGGTTGCACCGCCTACTTTTGCTGTTTTTGTGAATAAGCTAGATAATATTCCTAAAGGCTTTGAGAACTTTTTTATAAAGAAGGTTACAGAAATTTTTGATTTCAAAGGTGTACCTATAAAGGTTAATTTTATTGAGAAGGAAAGGAAAAAGACTAAATAAAGTATGTTGCTGATTTCTTTACTCGGTTCATTATAGCGTATTCTATACCTGTTTCGTTTAGCTTCTCAACGAAGATGGCGTCTACATTTTCTCTATCGAAGTATCTGTATGCAAAGAAGAGGTTCCTTGCGCATTCTATTATATCACTTTTACACCATTCTAAGGTTATTATGTTTTGAGGTTTGAAATTAAGTATTTCGAGCCTTTTTTTTAGTTTTTTGATGAAGTCATGCCGTCCTAATATCCCACATTTTTTGTCTTTGAACTGCAGAGCAAAGTTATCGAAGTCCTTTGATATACCTGATACGACTATTACATGAGCTTTGGGGGAGTAGTGTTTGTATTTCATTCCAGGTGAAAGGGGCTTGCCTTCTAGTTCTTCCTTATAAACAACTTCTACGGGTTTTTTAGTTTTCACTTCTTGGAATACTTCTTCTATGTCTTCTTTTGTTATGAATCCTGGTCTGAGTATCATTACCAAGTATTTATCATCAAGCTCATTGACTTTTACAACTATTGATTCTATACCTATGTGTGTTCTTCCTCCATCAATTATGTATGGTATTTTGCCTGATAAGTCTTCTATTACTGATTGTGCGTCGCTGGGGCTTGGTTTGCCTGAGAGGTTAGCACTAGGTGCCGCTACCGGTATATTTGCTATTTCTATTAGCTTTTCTGCTATCGGGTGGTAAGGTATTCTTATACCTACTGTCTCCAATCCTGCGGTTGCGTACTTTGATATATTTTCTTTTTTCTTTAGTATTACTGTCAGTGGTCCTGGGGTTAGAGTTTCTATTATGTAGTGTTCAATTTCGTTTGTGATGTAGGCGTATTTCTCTATTACATTTTTTGAGTGTAAATGAACTATGAGGGGGTTATCGTTGGGTCTACCTTTTATTTCAAATACTTTTAATACTGTTTTATCATCTAGAGCGTTTGCACCTAGCCCGTAAACTGTTTCTGTTGGGAATGCAACAAGTTCACCACCTTTCAGTAGTTCCCCTGCCTCTTTCAGAATACCCGGGTTAGATAAAATCTCTTCAATACTTACCTTCTTTACCTTCGTTAGCATAAAATAATTTTTTTTGTCATGTTCTTGCTTTTTCAAAATGAGAGCTTTAAGCTCTTCGAGTTTAAAACTCTTTGAGCTTTAAGCTCTTGAGCCTTGGGCTCTTCGAGCCTTAGGCTCTTTTTGTTAATGTGGGTGCTTAAGTGCTAGCAGAGAGGCTAAGCCTCTTTTCAAATAATTAGGGGTGAGAGTATGTGGTGCTACATAGCACATTGTGCTACATAGCACTTGTGCTTTAAGCACTTGTGCTTTAAGCACTTTGTGCTTCATAACGCTTTATTGTTTTAGATTGAAAAACAGGCATTAGCCTGTTAAAAAGCAGGCACGAGCCTGTTAAAAACAGGCATTAGCCTGTTGAAAAGCAGGCATTAGCCTGTTAAAAAGCAGGCACTAGCCTGTTAGAAACAGGCGTTAGCCTGTCTACTTAAGTTGAAATAAGGAAAGTTGTTTTATATATTTATTAAAACAAAGTTGGAGGT
>Ga0308410_1000020_pt1 | contig 65242 bp, 51 predicted proteins | sample HotsprOSTMatCore_FD_203467 | JGI IMG/M metagenome (GOLD analysis project Ga0308410, IMG submission 203467) | Hot spring phototrophic mat microbial communities from Octopus Spring, Yellowstone National Park, Wyoming, United States -... | ecosystem: Environmental > Aquatic > Thermal springs > Hot...
TTCGGATAGGTTAATGGAACTTAAGGAAGAGATATCGAAGGTTAGGGAGGAGACTAAAGGAGAGATAATGGAGATTAGAAAGGAGACTAGAGAGGAGATATCTGAGGTTAGGGAAGAAATAAGGCTAATGATAGAGATGATGAATAAGAGGTTTGAGGAGCAGAGGGAGTATACGGATAAGAGATTTCAGGAATTGATGCAGTATGCAGACAAGAGATTTCAAGAGCAAAAAGAGTACACAGATAAGAGGTTTGAGGAATTATTACATTACTCTGACAAAAGGTTTGAGGATATGAACAAGAGGTTTGATGATATGAATAGGAGGCTTGAAGAACTTATACATTACTCTGATAAAAGGTTTGAGGATATGAATAAGAGGTTTGAGGATATGAATAAGAAGTTTAATCTTCTTACATGGCTCATAGGTGTTGGTTTTACGGTTTTGACTGTTTTGATTACAGTTTTTAGGTTTATTCATTAGGTGCTTAATAGCGTTTTTCTTTAGGTTTAAGAGAGTCGTATCTCCCTTAGGTAATTGGGTGGATGGGTTAAAATCTTATGAATGTTTTCATAAAGAACTTATCTGATTCAATACCTAGAGTTACCCCCCATGATACGAATGTCAGTATACTGGCAGTTATGGCTGTAGTTCTCATATTATCTCTGAAGTAATAATAATAGTCGCGTATGTCTCTGTATGATGGGTCCTGTTGTGCTAATAGACTGTAATATCTTTCTTGGGAGTCAGCCCAGAAGTATAAAAATATACTAGATACTGATGTTATACCAAGAAGAGTAGTGACTCCAACCATTATTTTGTAAGGTGTTTCATTCTTTAGGTTTATTAGCTTTAATTCGTATTCGTTTGTTTTGCCACTTACAACCTCTAGTATTGAGAAGTTGACTAGTCCGCCTTTTTGTAATCTAACTCTGTACTGTCCCTGTGGTAGTTCTAATGTTACTGGTGTTTTGCCGTAGTATTCTGATTCAACAAATGTTAGAGCTTCTTGAGGTATTGAACTTATTTTTAGTATACCTGAATTAGATGATATGCTGAGAAGTGATTTCTTGTAGAAGTTGACCTTGTAAGGTTCTACTTCTACCCATTCATCAAGTTTGTAATTCCACTTGCCGAACGAAATTTTGTGTCTGCCTTCCATTATATACTTGAGGATTGCTTTACCTTTGCCTATGAGGAAATTGTCAACATATATGTTGTAATCATCTGGTTCTACTTCTACCACAAGTTTGCCGCATCGGTGTGAGTAAAAAAGAGGTCTTAATTCATCAAATATTCTGTAGTCACTTTTTAGTAAATCATCTAAAAGTAGGTTTGTTTTGTAGAGGTAGACATCTTTTGTAATTTTGTTAGATGCTAGGTTGTAGAGTGTTATGATGTAGTTTGTCATGTATTTGCCTTCAGGTTTTTGTGAGATTTCATAGAAAACTGAGAGTTCAATATCACTAGGTGTACCTTCCTTGAAAGGTATTCCATTTGTTATTCTCAATACCCATGGGGTATTGGTAAATATGAATTTCATTAAAATCTCGTTGCTTATCCTTTTATTCTCAATTTCAATAGCTGTTTCTACTATTTCTATTACAACCTTCTGGTTTGTTGTTCCATCAGGTAGTATTTCATTTGTTAGCGAGTAATTCGTTATGTACGAATAGTTCGTTTCGTATGTGCTGTAAATATAATTTGTTAGTTTGCTTTTTGATGCTATAATGTTATTTACTAATGCTTTTTCTATTTCATTGGTGTTTAGGATTGTTATTTCTTCTTGTTTTGGGTTAAATTCCCCTAGACTCTTCACAAACGTTTTGAAATTCTTTTTTATAGTCTCTTGTATGAGAGTGTCCAAATCTATTTTTAATTCTCTTTGAGGTGTTTCTTGAGTTTTTATTGTGTTTGTGTTGGTTGAAACATTCGTTTCTTCGTTAGTAGAAACATTTGTTTCTTCAATTTGTGGTTCTTCGGTTTCATCGTATGCTTCTCTTATATCGTAGTTTGTTGCGAGATTTAGGATAAAGTTTGAAGTTGTGAAAACTTCATAAGTTATCTTTTCCTTTGATATATTGCTAATAGCTGATAGTGAGACTTTTATTTCTGATTTAACTTTTGGGTTTGGTATTTGGGCTATTTGTGGGTTTTGTGGTGTGACACATGAAGTTATTAAAAAAGCTAATAGAATTAGACAAGATAAAAAGTACTTCTTCAAGTTGAACATTTGAGAAATGATAAATATGATTCTGCTTTTCTTTCTAATTTGTGAGATTCATTGAAATTTTTATGGTGCTTAATAGGTGCTTAATAGCACCTCGTGCTTAATAGCACTTCGTGCTTAAAGCACTGTGCTTATTAGCACTTTGTACTTACTAGCACTTCTTTAATTTAACTCTAGAGAATAGAGAGAGGCTGGACGGGGGATGCTTAAAGCACCATGTGCTTAAAGCACTGCGTGCCATTGGCACATTATGCTAAATAACTCTTTCTCTCTCATATTCAAAGAGTGAAGGGAGTTATCTTTATCAGTTTTGTTGAAAATGTTTTGTTTATATTCTAATAATTCGTTTATGAAGTACATAATAGCGGTTATAAGACCTGAGAAACTGGATATAGTCAAAGAGGAGCTAAGAAAAATAGATGTCTCGAGGATGACTGTTTCTGAAGTTCAGGGTTATGGTAGGCAGAGGGGATACATAGATGAAAGTGTTATAGGACCTAGTATAAGGTTTGTTAGGAAGGTGAAACTTGAAATAGCTGTTAATGATGAGTTTGTTGAGCCTACAATTCAAACTATACTTAAGTATGCTAGAAGTGATGAAGAGGGTAGAATAGGAGATGGTAAAATATTTGTTTTACCTCTCGAGGAGGTAATAAGGGTTAGGACTGGTGAAAGAGGTAGAGAGGCTATTTAAAATTCTGTTGTTCAACAACCTGTTGTTTAACAATTCTGTTATTTAACAGTTCTGTTGTTTAACAGGTCTGTTATTTAACAGGTCTGTTGTTTAACAGTTTGTAACATTCCAATCACTTTTTGTTATCTTAATTAGTGTATGTAGGGTATGGGTATAGATAGTTTGCTTGAGAAGGCTTTCGAGGAGTTAAAAGGTATGCTTACGGGGTATTTTATTTCAAATAAGGTTAAGATTCATGATGTTGAGGATTTGGTTAATGATACTTTTGTTTTGGCTTGGAGTTATAGGAATGGGTTAAAGGATGAAAGTAAGGTAAAAAGCTGGATTTTCTCAATAGCTAAAAATGTTCTTATTAAGTACAAGCAGGAATTAGCAAAGAAGAGAAGTGGAGAGATTACAATTGATGAGAGAAGTGAGAATATGCTGGAATCTCATCGTAATCAGTATGAGCATGATGATAATTTGAATTTTGCTTTGGATTTGATTAATGATTTACCCCCTAAATATAGGGATGTTGTTATACTTTTTTATGTGGATGGTAAATCAATTTCTGAGATTTCAGAAATTTTGGGTATATCTGAAGATAATTGTAAGGTGAGGCTTTTTAGAGCTCGTAAGATGATAATGGAGGCATTAGGAGAGGAAAATGAAGCACAAAGAGATAATTAATGAAATAGAGAAATTTGTTTTTTTGGGTAGCCAGCTAAGTGAGAATGTCATTGATCACATAAATAAGTGCCCAGAGTGTAAGAAGTATTACGAAAATGCTTTGAAGTTTTCTAATGGATTAGCAAAGTTAAAGAGTGTTTCTTCGAAGGTTTCGGAAAGTATAAATCTTGATAAGGATAAGCTTGAGTCTTATATCAGTGAAAGAGTGATTAGGTTCTTATCGTTTAGAATTTTCATGAATGGTTTTAAGAAGCTTTTAATTGGTTTATCGGTGGTTCTTCTAGTTTTTATTTCATCGTTTTTGGGTAGTTTCGTTTTCAATAGCTACTGGTCAAGTAAAAATAAAGAACTTTTTAGCACTAGCTTAATTCATGATAATCAAACTTCTTATCAAGAAGAGACAAATTATTCATCAACTTATGAAGCTTATGAACAGCCGAATGGCTACTATGAGGATGTTTCGTATTATGGGTTTGAGGATTTTTATGGCTTTGAAGAGTACTTTGGTTATGGCTCATCCTATCAAGAGGATTATTATACTACCTATTGAAGTCAAGAATGTTTCTTCTGAGAAGCTAGCTGCCCAAATTGAATACATTATCAGCACATTTGTAAAATGTTTTTTGTGAAGAGTATTACTGAAAAAATTCGTTTGATTAGGATAGTTGGAATACTATCCTTTATCGCCTTTTCGGTTTTGAGTATTTCTTTGGTGCTTTTTGTTTTCTCTTCTCTTCTTTTTTACTTAGGGAATGAATTTTTTATACCTCCATTTTGGATTTCTTTATCTTTGACCTTCGCTTTTCTTATAGCCGTTTCACTTTGGGGAATAAAATTATTTCGTGTTTTAGTTCCCTCACTGGGAACTGTAGAAAACAAGGTTTTCGGTGAAAGAAAACTTATTGTTGACACAATAATTCAGCTAGAAAAAGAGTCAAAAGACCCTAAAAACTACATACGAAGCTTTGACGAAGTAGAAAAGAAGGTTGATAATTTGACTACTGATTACCTCAAGAAGTTTGTAATTCTAGCCTTTTCTTTGATTATAGCCATAATTTTTTTCTTTACATATTTCAAAATCGTTTTTGTTGATTTCTACAAATTTTTATCTAGAGATTTTGAGGTAAGTTATAATACCTTCGTTTCGACTGATGTACCGCTTAAAGTTGAAGTTTCACCGCATTTTAAAGTAGGAAATGTTTTTGTAGTTGTTGGTGATAAGGTTAGTGAGTTAGTGAGAAAAGAAAACAAATTTGCTGGTGAATTGGCGATTAATGAACCTAAAAAAGATGATGAAGTGCTTACTTTTAGAGTTCTTATTAAGAAGTATGGCTTGATTTGGGATTTGACGAATGTAAATGTTAATTTTGTTGGGACATTCAGGCTTTTGAGTAATTATGTTAGAGTTCTTTACAATGGCTTTGAAATATCTAGTTATGATTATATACCTGACTTAAGCATCGTAAAAGGTAGTGAGGTAGTTTTTGAATTTATCTTTTCTCACAGATTATCATCTATTTCTATTAAAGGCTCTAACTTGAGGTTTGTTAAAAATTTGAGTAATAATGTAGCCAAAATTTCAGTTACTCCTGTAGTTGGTTCTACTGTTAATTTCTCATTTACTGACAGTATGGGCAGAACTTTTGAATTGGGACCTGTTTATATTTCCATTCGTACTAACGATATACCTAATGTTAGTATCAAGTACCCTGAAAAAGACATAATGATAACATTACCGAGTTTTCTTTTGGATGGCTTTGGTGAAATTGTTGATAATGATAATATTATTTTCGCCGATGCTTACGCATCGGTTAGTAATACTTTGACTAGTTATGTAAGAAAAGTAAAAGACCTGAACTTCAAGTTTGACGGCTCTACCTTCACATTTTCTTTGGATTCAAAGAAAGAGGGACTTTTGCCCGGTGATAATGTTATAATCAATGTTATTGCTAGAGATGTTTACGGTGCCGTAGGAGTAGGTACTAGAATTGTATATTTACCTACCTTTTCACAGCTTGCTAAGATGTTAGAAAACGAACTAAAGAATGTTTCTAATCAAATTTCTAGCACTAAGGAAGATGTTTTTGATTTGAAAAATACAATTAGTGATACAAGTATCTCTGAAATTTCTAAGAGAACTAAAATCTTGGATAAGATAGAGAAGCTAAGGAATGCTATTTCAAATATTGCATCTTCTGGTGAAAAGTTAGAAGAAGTTCTTGATACTTTAGATAAATACAAGGCTTTGAGTGAGGAGGTTAACAAACTAAAGAACATAAGGGAAAAATTAGAAAAGATAATGGAAGATAAAGAATTTAATGAGATTGTCTCAAAACTTATTAGTAAGGCAAATTTGAATTATGGGGAAATTAGCAAGAAGATTGATGATTTAGGTAGGGCACTTACAGAGTTGGAGATGGAAGTTAAGAAAATCAACGAGTTCAAGGATGTTATAAAAACTGTTTCTAAATTTTCTGATATTGAAAACAGCATAATGAGGAACTTAGGAGCTAACAATAATCAAGGCAATAGTGAAATTGATAAGCAACTACGAGAATTTATGAATAGTGAGGAGTTCAAGAAGTTAAGCGAAAATCTGAAATCAAGTTTGATGGATAAGATTAAGGCACTGAAGAATTCAATGAATAAAAAGGATTCACAAGGTATACAAAATGCTATTAAGGATATCAATTTTGAGTTATTCAAGGAACTTATGAAAAGCATGGCTGAGTTACAGAATAAGCAGAGAAATGAACTTTGGGATAGATACCTTGAGGTACTCAATTCTCAAGTATTGCTTATTAAGTCAAAAGATAGCCTTGACAACCTTAGGTTGATTTATCCGAGAATAGACAAATTCAGAATGAGTAATGAAATTAGTTTGGTAAATGAGGCTTTCAAGGTTTATAGGATAAGTGTAAGTAAACTTATAGGTTCTATTTACCTTGATATTAGCCTATCTGAGGATATTTTTGAGATTGAGAAGTTACTTAGAGGGATTGAGAATAGTTTTTATGCTTTTAGTTCAGCTGTCTCTTCTGGTTCTACTTATGAATTAGTTGAAATTTTGGCAGGTTCTATAAACCTTACTTCTTTTACCTTAAAGAAAATTCTTGATTTGAGTGATAAGATGAGGGAGGGGATTAATTTATCGCCTTCAGGTGTTAGTATGAGTGAACTCATGGAGATGTACAAGCAAATTTCAAGTATGCTTAAGGACATAATGGAAGGTAAGGGTGACAGTGGGATATTAAAGGAGCTTGAGAGGTTGGTTAGGAAGGCAATAGAAAAAGCTAAAAGTTTGGAGGCTAGTAGACCTGGTGATGGTAACGCTAAGGAAGTAAGAGAAGAACTTGAGAAAATACTTGATGAGATAGTCAGGGGTAATTATTCTTCGGCTTATGATATGACTCAGAAGTTGGACTTTAATACACTTGAGTATCAGCGGGGTATGTTTGAGAAAGGTATTTCAGAAAAAAGGGAAGCAGAAAGACCGAAATCTTTTAAGTCAGAAAGAATTGATAGCATTGTTGAGAGTGTGAAGTTAGAAAAGTTAAAAAGCCGTTACCTTAGGAGTAAGTACATTGAGGTTATTAATAACTACAGGAAAGCTATAATGGGGGATTAGGGTACTGGGTCGTATCCACCGGGATTGAAAGGATGGCACCTTAGAATTCTTTTTATTCCTAAGAAACTACCTTTGATTACACCGTACTTTATTATTGCTTCTTTTGTGTATTCTGAGCATGTAGGATAAAACCTACAGGTTTTACCTTTTATCGGTCCTACGTACTTTTGATACAGGTTGATTAGAAAAACTATGAAGTTTTTCATATTCGGAAATGATAAACATTTTTTAATTGTTTTTCAAACTAATTTTACAATAGAACTATTTTCTTATAGCTGTGTAATTTTTACATTACTTTTTGGCGAAACCTTTTAAGAGCACAGATAGGCCTTTCATCTCTGCGATAGGAATAGGTAGTTGCTTTATAGCACATTGTGCTTCGTAGCACTTTGTGCTACATAGTACTTTGTGCTACGTAGCACTTCTTAATTCTTGGGAGCGAAGAGAGGCGAAGTCTATCGAAGACGATGTCTCTCTTCGTAAAGTAGGGTGGGGGCTACTAGAAGTAATGTGCTAATAGAGCCTTTTTATTTAAATACTCTGGAAAGCGTAGAGAGGTGAAACCTCTCTACATTAAATAGGGTGAGAATTGCTTAAAGTAATGGTGCTAATTCTTAAATAAAGAAACAGGTTTAACCTGAGGCAGGTTTAACCTGCGGTAGGTTTAACCTGTAGATTTTCAACACAATAATTTATAAGGGGGCTGTAGCCCCCTTTGAATCTTATCTGGCTTTTGGACTTTGTGGGTTTGGTCCCATCATGTGGGGTGGTTTTCTTTTAGATAATTCCTTTAGTTTGTCTCTCTGCTCTTTTGTTAGAACTGAGAGGATATCTACTTGAGCATTTAGTCTTATTTTCATAATGTCAGACCTTAGTTTTACTATCTGTTCGTTGAGTGATTTTACTTTGTCCCAATCAGGATTGGCTGATGATAATTCTTTATCCTTTTCGTATAGAACCTTGGCTAATTCAGTTGAGATGGAGTTAATGCTTTTCTTTGTGTTTAGGGAAATTTCAAAAATCTTGTCTTTTTGGGCTTGTGATAAATTAAGTTCAGGTGTATTGAGAAGTTTCATCGACATTCCTATTTTATCAACTTTTATTGTGTCATCACTCGGTCCGTAGAAAGCACTTGCAAACATTGGTATACCTACAATCAGGGGTATAACTAAAAGTAACTTTTTCATAAAATTCTCCTCCTTGTAAAGGAGGATATATTGAAGATTCTAAAGGTTACAAAAAATCTGTTTCTAGTTTTGTTGAAAGGTTCAACAGGTTAGACCTGTTTCTTCCTTCATTATGCTATTAGGCACAATATGCTTTAAGCACATTTTTGTTTTTGTGTTTTCTATGTTTTTATAATCAATCTAGATGATTTTTAGGTTTTGGTTTTTTGTTAATTCTTTGTTATTTGGAATGGTTTTTTGTTTTGTTTTTGCTTTGAGACTTTATTCTTATGGAGTTTATTCTTACTTCAACTCTCCGCAGTTTAACAACAAGTTACATGAGATTATTATTTCATTCATAACTCAGGCCCAGAGTAATATATCCGTAAGTGCTTACAGTTTTGACGATTCTGATATTGCCGCAGCACTAATTAGTGCTGCTAATAAAGGTGTTAAGATTAGAATCACTATTGATAGTGATTATTGGGATAGTGTTATTGATATTCTTGATTCTCATCCGAACATAGAGGTTTTTAATGATTTCAAGGCAAAAGGGTATAAGCAGAGTGCTAGGCAGCATCATAGCAAGTTTATGGTTTTTGATTATGATGTTGTTTCATCTCCTGTAAGGAATACTGTTATTAATGGCTCGTACAATTTTTCTGTTTTTAGCCGTTACAATGCTTACAACAACATTGTTGTTGTTGTGGATAATCCTGATGTTGCTACTATGTATATTCAGGAATTTAATGAAGAGTGGGGAAGCTCCGAATTTGGTTTTAATCCACAGAATAGTAGAATGAGGAGAGAGAAGAGGGACCCGCCGCCATACTTTCATACTACAGATAACTTTGAGGTTTATTTTTCTTATTCTGATGTTAACAGAATTGGTAGTAGGTTGGTAGAACTTTTTTCTAGTGCTACTAATGTTTTTGTTTGTATGTATGCTATCTCGTCAAATTCTACGGTGTTTGATGCTATTTTGAATGCTTTGCAGAATGATAAAGTTGTTTATGGTGTTTTTGATGGAGGGCAGGCTTTTTCACCTTTTTCTGGTGCTTCTTCACTTCTACAGCTTAGTCCTAACACTTTCTACATAGAAAATGCCCCTAAGATACTTCACAATAAATATATTATTTTTAACTACTCAGATGATGAGCCTTCGGGTGCTATCGTTGTAACAGGTTCATATAACATTTCAAAAAATGCTGAAGAGAATAACGATGAGAATGTTATAATAATAAAAAATAACCCGACTATCGCTAGGAATTACTTTAAGGATTTTGTTTATCACTTCTCAAGAAGTGGTAAGGCTATAGAAGGAATCAATATCGTTAATTTTGAATCTACGAACATCAATTTGATGTTTGGGCAAAGTTTTTCTTTAAAAGGTGAGAATTTACATAGAGTTGTTGGGGTTTTTATTACGAATTCATCTTATTATTCAACTATGACTATAATTTCAAATACAACGAATTTCCTCTACTTGGTGCCCCCGAATGCTATGGGGATTTTTGATTTGGGGGTTATTTTGAGTAGTGGTGATAGGTTTTTGGTTCCGGTTAAAGTTGGGATTTTTGATCCTTCTAATGTTTCTATTGTTGTTAATGATGGGTCTCAGAGTATATTGGCTAGTGAGAAGGTATATGTAAAGGTTTTTGGTTATACTAATGTTGCTACTCCTTATGTTAGTGTTCTACTTAATGGCATAGAGAAGTTTGTTATGTTGTATCCACAGGATTGGTATTATGTTGGGGGCTTTTACCTTGATTCGCTTTTTAGCCTCAAAGGTGTTTCAAATAATACACCTATAGTTTTTAAGTTTGTTGGTAGCTATTTTACTAATTATGTTACTAATTTTATTTCTCTTCCGCCGCCTAATGTGAAAGTTGATGTCCCTAAAAGTTTAGTTAGAGGTGCTACTAGTAAGGTGAAATTTGTTATTGATGACCCTTTTGATAGGAAGTATAGAATTTCGTTTGATGGTAATGTCAATTTTATTGATTTTGATGATACGAAAGGAGAACTCATATTTTATGTACCTGAGAGTGTAGATACGGCGAAGGTATTTTATGTGGTTGAAGATGATGTTGGGTATTCGTTTTCGGATATTTTAGAGATACCAGTTGTGAGTGGCAGAGGAATTTTAGTTTATCCTACTTTAGTTAAAGGTGGTAAAATATACATAGAGGGGGACTTTGAGAAGATTTATGTTTTTGATAAAGATTATAACAATGTACCTTTTGTTTTGGATAAAGAGAGTGATGGAAGGATTTTCATTTTGCCTAGCGTTATTTATGATGTTAGTATTCTTTTTGTTGTAGTTTATGGTAGAGATGGAAAGAGGGAAGTTAAGAAAGTTGTATACTATAGGTAGATTTTCTTAATCTCTTTTACGAAAATTAATGTGTATATGGAGATTTTTGTAATTGCGTTGGAAATAGCTTTGATTGTTGCGGTTGGGGCTTACTTTCTTTTTGCTAGGTTTTTTGAGGATAAGTACAAAAAGATAGATGAGCTTAAGAAAAAGAATAAGTACGAGGAAGCTCTCAAAATCCTTTTGAAGATGTACCAGAAGGATAAGGATGATACTAGGGTCATATATGAGCTTGCTGAAATAAACAAGGAGTTGAATAATAACCTTGAGGCTATAGGTTATTATATGAAGCTTATTGAAAAGGATGTCTATCCTCCTGTTGCTACTAAGGGGGATGTTCTTAAAGAGATAGGAGTGCTTTATTATAAGGAGCATAAGATTAAAGAAGCTTTTTATTTTCTATACTATGCTTCTTACTTTCTGCCGAACGATAAAGATATTAATTACTATCTGTTTTACATTCTTCTTTCTAATGGTTTTTTCTCTCTTGCTGAGAAATTTGGTGAAAGGGCTTTGCCCTTTTTATCAAAGAATGCTGATTTCCTTTCTGATTTGGCTATGGTTAAGTTGGAACTAAACAAATATGGTGATGCTCTTGAGTTGCTTGAAAAGGCAATAGGTATTTCTAAGAGTAGGAAAGTAAAAATCTTTTTAGCTTTTACTTTAGCTAAGCTAGGAGGTTACAAAAGAGCTATAGATTTGTTGGTTCCTATTACTACTGAAGAAGGGGTTCCCGATGAACTTCTGTTTTTGGTATACATGCTTATAGTTTATTGTAATCTCAATCTTAAGATTGAAACTGAGGTTAATAAGTACTGGGATGTACTTTTAACTTTCGTTACAGCTAAGAATTTGGGTGACAGAATTAAGGAGGTAGGATTTGGTATTTTCATGTCCTACCTGTACTTTTACAAGTACAGTAATGCGAAGGAAATGTTGAATACTCTCAAGGAGTATGAGATAAGTAATTCGGTTATTGCTAGTATAGAGCCGTTCATAGATGATGCGATAAGGAACTCACAGCTTAAGAAGGAAGGTAAGCCTTATGATATAAAGCCAATCCGTGAGATAGATAACTTTGTTCAGAATTGGCTCAATTCAATGGTGAAAACTGAGGATATAAGAAAGTTATACTACACAATAGCTAGTGAACAAAATAGAATAAATGTTCACGAAATTATCAAGCAAGTACAAGAGAAGTTAGAGGTAGAGAATAAGAAGATTTCGTCCTTTATGAAGGATGCGGGGAGTGGCTTGACAGTTGAGGAAGAAGATGATATATGTGATATGTTTACCAATCGTTTGGATTCGCAGACTTTTTCATTTATATGCGATGAGTTAGTTAAGGCTATGGGATTTAGCATTGTTAAGAGACTTGTGACGGACACATTCGTTGAAGGTGAGGGGGCAGATTATATTTGTACTCGCCCTAAAGATCCGTCTAAGTACTTCATTGCTGTGAGAAGGTGGGGAACTAACGAGATAGGGAAGATAGCTATACTGGATATCAGTCAGAGAGCCACAGAGAATAATTGTGATAGAGTTGTGATTGTGTCCTCTGCTCCTCTTACTTCAGAAGCACAGGAGTATGTTGAGAAAAGTAAGAATCTAGAGTTTCATACTTGTAAAGAAATGGCGGTGCTTTTGAAGAGTATTATTCCTTCTGTTTAATCTTGTATTCCGTATTCTCTCATTTTCATAATGAGGGTTTTCCTAGTAATACCTAAAATACTGGCAACTTTTGATTTGTTGTATCCTACGTCTTCCAAGGTTTTTTCTATTATTTTCTTCTCAGCTTCCTTTAGGGAGGTACCTAGCTTTATGCATATTACCTTATTGCTTTCTGCTAGTTCTGTTTCTTCTTTCTTCTGTTGGGAGATAGTTATATTGACTTTTGGTTGTAGTAGCTTTGTTTGATAATGTGGTGGTATTGACGAAACTGTTAAGATGTTTTCGGAGCACATTATTACTGAACTTTCTATGAAGTTTTGGAGTTCTCTTACATTCCCTGGCCAACTATACTCAAGAAGTATGTTCATAAGCTCTTTGGATATTCCTTTTATGTTTTTGTTGTGTATCTTGGCATACTTTTTTAGGAAGTAGTTTGCTAGTATTGGTATGTCAACTTTTCTTTGCCTTAGAGGTGGTACATGTATTGAGATTATGTTTATTCTGTAGAAGAGGTCTTCTCGGAAGTTACCTTTTTTTACTTCTTCCTCAAGGTTTTTGTTTGTTGCTGTTATTATCCTCACATCAACTTTTATGGTTTCTTCCCCGCCAACTCTTTGAAATTCCTTGTCCTGTAATACTCTGAGTAGAGCCACCTGTAGTTTAGGTGATATTTCACCTATTTCGTCGAGGAATATAGTTCCTTTGTGAGCTAATTCAAACCTGCCTTTTCTTCTGTTTATTGCTCCTGTGAATGCCCCTTTCTCATGTCCAAAAAGCTCAGCTTCTAGCAGTGTTTCAGGTATGCTTCCACAATTCACCTTTATGAATGGTCCGTTCCTTCTATTGCTTAGAGCGTGTATTGCATTAGCTATTAGTTCCTTACCTGTTCCCGATTCACCAGTTATTAGTACTGTTGCGTCTGTGGGAGCGACTTTCCTTATTATTAGCTTTATGTTCTTTATCTCTTCACTTTCACCTACTATACTGTCTAATGCTTCATATGGTTGAGATACCTTTTCTTTATTTTTCTCTAGTAAGCCTCTTCTTAGGTCGAGAGCTTTGTTTATTGAGGTTAGTAGCTTGTCTATATCGGGGGGTTTTAGGAAGTAGTCAAAAGCTCCTTTTTTTGTTAGTTCTACTGCTTCTTGTAGTGAGCCGTGACCCGTTAGTATTATTATTGGTAGGTATGGGTCAGTTTTGGAAACGATATTTAAAAATTCGTATCCGTCAAGGTTTGGCATCTTTAAGTCAAGTATTACTAGTTCAAACACATTAGTGTTAATTTTATTTATTGCCTCATTTCCATCTATTGCTGTGTCTACTTCGTAGCCTTCCATCTCTAATACGGTCTTAAGTCCTTCCCTTATGTTTTCTTCATCATCAACTACTAATATTCTTTTTGTCATAATTTGATGATTATAACAAATAAGATTTGCTAAATTCATTTATTTCATATTGGATATTTTTTGTTTTTTTCCATTAAAATGAAGTGAACAGTTGTAGTTGGGAGTTGGGTCATGCAGGATGAGGTTGAGCTTTTTTTAGATAAAGTGATTTTGAACGAAGAGGTGAGAGATTTAATTCTTGGTGCTAAGAGTGTTGTATTTCTTCACAATGAAGATGAGTTGTATAAGGCTACCATTGGAGATGACTTACAGAGGGAGGTTAGCTATGAGGTTGATGGTAAGTTGATAAAGGAAGCTGTTGTGATAAAGGCAAAGAACGGTATAGTTGTTAACTATGTTGAGCCTTATATGAGAAGAAGAGACCCGAATAGTATGGTAATAGGGGACGATTTACCTACTGATAAACCTAGATTTAAGGATATTTTTGGTTATGATTTTAGCGTTCTTAGGAAAGAGACTTATGATTGGTTAAAGAAGCAGGATTTAGCTGTTTTTGTTTTTAGTGTTGGTCAGATTGATTTGGGAGTTTATGGTATTGCTATAGCTCCTTCAAATGCTGGCTTTTTTTGCTTTGCATTAGGTATACTACAGAGAATTGAAGATTTTAGAAGATTTGATACCCCTAAGAAGCCTTTTATTATACTCTACGTTGAGCCACCTTTTAGGCATAAAGTTTTTGGAGGTAAGCAGAGAGTTGTCCACTATAGAAGTAAAGAGGTTCATGAGATATTTAGCTATAATCTTTATCCTGGGCCTAGTGCTAAGAAAGGTGTGTATTCCGCTCTGATTGATTTGGGGGAAAGGGAAGGGTGGCTTACACTACATTCTTCTTCAACTCTACTTATTACACCTTATGGTAATAGGCTCACTATTCTTCATGAGGGAGCTAGTGGGAGTGGTAAAAGTGAAATGAACGAAAATATACACAGGCAGAAGGATGGTAGTATACTATTTGGGCAAAATATCGTAACTGGCGATAAGTTCATCATTTCTTTGCCTGTGAACTGTAAGATTAATCCAGTTTCGGATGATATGACAATCTGCCATCCTTCTTTACAAAAAGGGGATGGCAGTTTGGTTGTTGCTGATGCTGAGAATGGGTGGTTTATAAGGGTTGACCATATAAAAAGATATGGTACTGACCAAGATATAGAGGCTCTTTCTATTTATCCGTCTAAGCCACTTTTGTTCTTAAACATAGATGCTCAGCCAAATTCTACAGCTCTCTTGTGGGAGCATATAGAAGATAGCCCGGGGGTACCTTGTCCTAATCCGAGATTTGTTATATCGAGAGCCCTTATACCTAACATAGTCAAAAAACCGGTGAGCATTAATGTAAGAAGTTTTGGAATAAGGGTACCGCCTTGTACTTCTCAGGAACCTACTTACGGAATAATTGGTATTTTCCATGTCTTGCCGCCTGCCTTGGCTTGGGTTTGGAGGCTTGTTGCACCGAGAGGCCATGCTAACCCAAGCATAATATCTACCGGTAAGGCACTTGAGAGAGAAGGTGTAGGCTCATATTGGCCATTTGCGACAGGGAAGATGGTTAAGCAGGCAAATCTTCTTCTAAGGCAGATAATAGACACTCATAGAGTGAAGTATGTCCTCGTTCCAAATCAGTATATAGGAGCTTGGAAAGTAGGTTTTAACCCACAATGGATAATGAGGGAGTATGTTGCAAGAAGGGGAGGAATTAGGTTCTCGCCTTCAGAATTGTCACCAGCAAGATGCCAAATTTTGGGATATACCCTTGAAGAGATGATTTTTGAGGGACATGATATATTCAAAGGATTCCTTAAAGTAGAGTATCAGGAAGAAGTTGGAGAAGCTGCCTATGATGAGGGAGCTAAAATGCTATATAACTTCTTTGTTGAAAATACTATGCCGTTTTACAAGGACCCTGAGCTTGATGAGCTAGGCAAGAAAATTTTGTCGTGCCTATATGATAAAGGGAGTGTGAAGGATTTTGAAGATATATTAGGAATTCCTAGTTATTATAACATGATGGAGGGCGAATAATGGATAGTAGAAGGGTTTTGAATAACTTTGTTGAATTAGTTAAGATATACAGTCCTTCTCTTATGGAGGATTTTGTTTTTGAGTACCTATTCAAAAAGTTTAGGGAGCTTGGTTATATTTCTGAGCTACAGGTGGATGGTAAAATTAAAAACATGATTGTTTTTATTCCTGGCAATTCAAAAGAGAAACCTTCTATGATGTTTTGTGCTCATGCTGACACCGTTGAGCCTGCAAAGGATGTTAATGTGATTATTGATGAACTTTGCGGTGTCATAAAGTCTGACGGCAAAACTATATTAGGAGCTGATGATAAGGCTGGTGTTGTAGCCATGTTAGAATTGGCTTATCATCTCAAAGAAGAGCCAAATACTTCGTATGGTGATATTTACCTTGTGATAACTTCGGCTGAGGAGATAGGTTTGGTTGGTGCTAAACACTTAGATTTGTCAAAAGTGAATGTGAACTTCGGTTATTGCTTGGATTCTCACGGTGATGTTGGTACAGCTATAATTAAGGGTGCTACACATTATAGGTTCAAAGTTGAGTGCTTTGGTAAGTCTGCTCATGCAGGCATAGACCCTGAGAAGGGTATAAACGCTATAAAGATGTCTGCCGACATGATATCACAGGTTCTTTGTGGTAAAATAGATGAGGAGACAGTTGTTAATATAGGTGAGATAAGCGGAGGTAAGGCAACAAATATAGTACCTGATTATGTCGTTTTTGAAGGTGAGGTAAGAAGTTTTAACCGTTCAAAGATAAGGAAGATCCTAGATGAGATTTCTAACATTTCTGAGAATGTAGCTAATAAATATGGTGGTAAAGTAAAGTTTTCAGAGGAAAAGCTTTATTCAGGTTATAGTATTCCAGAGAGTTCTGAAGTTGTGAAAAGGTTTGTTAGTGCTTGTTATCAAGTAGGAGTTAAACCTGTTCTTACTACCACCAGAGGTGGTAGTGATGCAAACATATTTAACGAGAAAGGCATAGAAGTACTGAATATATCTTGTGGTATGAGAAATCCACATTCTCTGGATGAGTACATATACATAAAGGACCTTCTGGATATATCTAAGCTAGTTATAGCTCTAGCTGTACTCTAGCCTAAGAATGTAATTCTTTTGAAATCTTCTCGCTGCTTTAAGCACTATTAATAGGAAAGAAATATTTTCACACAGTTATGTAATTTTTGCATACTTAATTCCTGAAGGAGCTAGGTTACTTTCATTTTGTATTTTCTAAGGTGCTAAATAGCACTTAGTGCTAAATAGCACTTTATTAATTATATTCTGAATAGCACTTTCCTAAATTAAGTGTTTCGAAGTACTGCTTAAAGCATAAAAGCATAATTTTAACAATCTGATAGCATCCTCTTATTTGTTAGGGGTTAAGGTAGGCGATGGCTTCCATTAGAATCTTAAGGGGGTGAGGCTACTAAAAGTAATGTGCTTAATAGCACATTGTTCAATTAATTTCTAATTGGATAGAAAATTTTAAGATGTTTCATAATAATTTCCAAAATTTTCTTAGGAGGTTAGTGATGGTGGATACTAAGTTGGGGAAGCTTCTTAAGAATAAGGAAGTCAAGAAATTGCTTTCTGAGGGGGACGATCCGAAATCTATAAAGATATCTTTTGCTAGACACTTGAAGTATAGTCTGATAAAGGATGAGTATTCGGCTACTGCTTTGGATAAGCTTTTTAGTTTAGCTTATGCTGTTAGGGATAGGCTTGTTGAGAAATGGATAAAAACTCAGCAAAGGTATTATGAAACAGAAGATGTTAAAAGAGTTTATTATTTGTCACTTGAGTTTTTGATTGGTAGGCTTCTCTTGAATAACATAATAAACCTTGGTATTGAAGAGGAAGTAAGGAAGGCAATGGGAGAAATAGGGCTTAACCTTGATGAATTAGCTGAGCTTGAGGAAGATCCAGGATTGGGTAATGGTGGATTAGGTAGATTAGCTGCTTGCTTTTTAGATTCTTTGGCTACTCTTGAGTATCCTGCGTACGGTTATGGTATAAGATATGAGTTTGGTATATTTAAACAAGTTATAGAGAATGGGTATCAAGTTGAGAAGCCAGAGGAGTGGTTAAAGTTCGGTAATCCTTGGGAAGTAGAGAGACCAGAGTATGCAGTGCCAGTAAAATTTTACGGAAGAGTACATTCGTATGTTAAGGATAGAGAATTAAAGTTTGAGTGGATTGATACAAAGGATGTTTTAGCTGTTCCTTATGATACACCAGTTGTTGGTTATAAAAATAATACTGTGAACACTCTGAGGTTGTGGTCTGCTAGGGCGTCTGAAGAGTTTGATTTCCAGATATTCAATAGTGGGGATTATATTAGAGCTGTTGAGAATAAAAATCTCTCGGAGGTTATTTCTAAGGTTCTCTATCCAAATGACAATATTTACGAAGGTAAGGAGTTGAGGTTGAAACAGGAGTACTTCTTCGTTTCCGCTTCATTGCAGGATATAATTAGAAGGTTCAAGAAGCAATTTGGCGATAGATTCGAGCTTTTCCCTGATAAAGTTGCTATACAGTTGAACGATACTCACCCTGCTTTGGCTATACCAGAGCTAATGAGATTGTTGGTTGATATTGAGGGATTGCCTTGGGAAAAGGCTTGGGATATAACTGTTAGAACTTTCGGCTATACAAATCACACTGTTATGCCTGAGGCTTTAGAGAAGTGGGAAGTTGGCTTAATAGAGAGGTTGTTACCAAGACACTTGCAGATAATTAACGAAATCAATAGAAGGTTTTTGAATAGTGTTTCTTTGAAATTCAATGACATAAATAAGATAAGGAATGTATCAATATTTGAAGAAGGGCACATCAAGATGGTTAGGATGGCTAATCTTTGCGTTATAGGTTCGCACTCAGTTAATGGTGTTTCTGAGCTTCACACGAATATAATCAAAAATTATGTTATGAAAGATTTCTATGATATATGGCCTGAAAAGTTTAATAACAAGACCAATGGTGTGACTCAGAGAAGGTGGTTGAAACTTTGTAATCCTGGGTTGGCTAATTTGATTACTGAGGCTATAGGAGATAAGTGGGTTACCGACCTTTATGAGCTAAGGAAGTTGGAGAAGTTTGCTGATGATAAGGCTTTCTTGGATAAGTTCTATCAAGTTAAGCAGGCTAACAAAGAGAGTTTAGCTAAGTACATAAAAGATGTGTGCGGTGTAAAGGTTGATCCTAACTCTATTTTTGATGTCCAGGTTAAGAGATTACATGAGTATAAGAGACAGTTACTCAATGTCATGCACATAATTTATCTCTACAACTTGCTTAGAGATAATCCTAACTTGGATATTTATCCTAGAACGTTTATATTTGGTGCTAAGGCTGCTCCTGGATACTATAGAGCTAAACTGATCATAAAGCTTATAAACAGTGTAGCTAATACGGTGAACGGAACTAAGGGAATAAATGAGAAGCTGAGGGTGGTTTTTGTTCCTAACTATAACGTTTCGTTAGCTGAAAAAATAATACCGGCAGCTAATGTGAGCGAGCAGATATCTACTGCTGGTAAGGAAGCTTCGGGTACTGGTAATATGAAGTTCGCCCTTAATGGCGCTTTGACTATTGGTACTCTTGACGGTGCTAACATTGAAATAATGGAGGAGGTTGGTGAGGATAATATCTTTATATTTGGTTTGAAAGCTGAGGAGATAGCAGAGCTTAGGGCTACTGGCAGATACAATCCTTTGGATGTTTACTATTCCAAGCCATACATAAAGGATATTCTTGACATGATTAATTCTTCTTACTTCTGTCCTAAGGAACCAGGAATATTTGAGCCCCTGTATAATTCGTTACTCTACGGTACTGGTGGACCGCCTGATGAGTACTTCTTACTTGCTGACTTCGATTCGTATAGAGATACTCACAAAAAGATAGATGAGCTTTACAGGAATACGTGTGAATGGAATAAAAAGGCATTACTAAATGTTGCCAGAATGGGTAAGTTCTCTTCGGATAGAACCATAAAGGAATACGCAGAAGATATCTGGAAGGTTAAACCTATACATGTAGAACTTTAGTCAAAGGGGGGAATCCCCCTTTTATTTTGTATGAAAATACTTGTTGTTGATGATGAACAGAATATAAGGATTTTCTTTGAGGAGTATTTAAAAAATTTGCATAAGGTTGATTTTGCCAAGGATGGTAGAGAAGCTATTGAGAAAGTTTTTACAGAGCCTTATGATGTGGTTTTCCTTGATATAAGAATGCCTAATGTGAGTGGTATAGAGGTACTTGAGCAGATATCTTCTCGCAAAGCTTCGAAGGATGATCCTCCGTATGTTGTGATGTTGACTGCTATTGAGGAGGTTGGAACTGTTGTTAGAACTATAAAATTGGGTGCATACGATTACATAGTTAAACCTGTTAATATAGCTAGGCTAGAGCTTATTCTTTCTCAGCTTCAGAGCCTCATAGATAAAATCGAAGAAATTAGAAGACTTAGGGAGGAAGCGGAGTCTAGGTACGTTTTTGTCGGTGAAAGTGAGAAAGCTAGAGAAGTTTTGAAAATGGTAGATTTGGCGTCAAAGAGCGATGCGAATGTGTTGATAATTGGTGAGAGTGGTGTAGGGAAGGAAGTAGTTGCTAGACTTATTCATGCCAAAAGTGGTAGAAGAAACGGTAGGTTTGTGCCTATAGACTGTAGTACTATTCCTGAGAGTATAATAGAGAGCGAGTTGTTCGGTTATGAAAAAGGAGCTTTTACAGGTGCTTTTTCTACGAAAAAGGGTAAGATTGAGCTTGCGGATGGTGGAACCTTGTTCTTAGATGAGTTGTCAAACATTCCTGTAAATATCCAAACAAAGCTACTGAGGTTTATTCAGACGAAAGAATTTTCTAGAATAGGTGGAGCAGAGATTATAAAAGTTGATACCAGGATAGCGAGTGCTACTAATGTGAATTTGAAAGAGTTGGTAGAGATAGGAAAATTTAAAGAAGATTTGTACTACAGGTTGAATGTTTTTCCTATATATGTTCCACCTCTCAGAGAAAGGAAGGAGGATATACCGCTTCTAGTTGAGCACTTTTTAAAGAGTTTGTATTTGAGATATGGAAAGAGAGTTATTTTTTCTAAAAGTGCTATTGAAAGGTTGATGGAATACAGTTTCCCGGGTAATGTCAGGGAGCTTGAGAATATAGTTTTAAGGGCTTTTGCTGTTGCTAGAGATAGTCAGGAAATTGGTGAGGATTCGCTGAGTATAAATGAGAATTATCAGGATTTGCCTTATTTCCCGAAGCTTTACAAACTTGATGAGTTAGATAGAATTTATATTGAATACGTTGTGAGGAAGTGCGGGGGTAATTTGTCGAAAGCGGCTGAAGTTTTGGGAATATCGAGAAGAAGTATTTATAATTATTTGAGAGATAGAAAAGTTTGAAGTTAGTTGTATAGAGCGACATAAATTTGTTATAATTACTCAAAAAATATTGGGAGGTTTTTATGGCTGAGGGAAAATTTGAGAGGAAGAAACCTCACGTAAATGTTGGTACTATAGGTCACGTTGACCATGGTAAAACAACTTTGACATCAGCTATTACGAAGGTTTTGGCTAAGAAGGGGTATGCTAAGGAAAGAAATTATGAAGATATTGACAATGCCCCTGAGGAAAAGGCTAGAGGTATAACAATTCAGATTCAGCACATTGAGTATGAGAGCGACAAGAGGCACTATGCACATATTGACTGCCCAGGTCACGCAGACTACGTTAAGAACATGATCACTGGTGCTGCTCAGATGGATGGCGCTATTCTTGTTGTTGCTGCAAATGACGGTGTAATGCCTCAGACAAGAGAGCACGTTCTTCTTGCAAGGCAGGTAGGTGTACCTTATATTGTTGTGTTCTTGAACAAGATTGACTTGGTTGATGATCCTGAGATAATTGATATAGTTGAAGAGGATATAAGGGATCTTTTGAAAAAATATGGCTATCCTGGTGACGAAGTTCCTATAATAAGGGGTTCTGCTTATAAAGCAATGACAAATCCTAATCCTGAGACTGATGGTAAGCCAATAATTGAGCTAATAGAATCTCTTGACAATTATATTCCAGAGCCTGTTAGAGAAATTGATAAGCCGTTCTTGATGCCAATAGAAGATATTTTCTCTATCTCTGGTAGAGGTACAGTTGTTACTGGTAGGGTTGAGAGAGGTAGAATAAAGCCTGGTGAGGAAGTCGAGATAGTTGGTCTTTCTTATGAAGTTAAGAAGACGGTTGTTACTTCTATAGAAATGTTTAGGAAGGAGTTGGATGATGCTATTGCTGGTGATAACGCTGGTCTATTGCTAAGAGGTATCGGTAAGGATGAGGTGTGGAGAGGACAGGTTGTTTGTAAACCTGGTAGTGTTACTCCTCATAAGAAGTTCAAGGCTCAAGTTTATATATTGAAGAAGGAGGAAGGTGGTAGGCATACACCATTCTTTGCAGGGTATAGACCTCAGTTCTACTTCAGAACTGCTGACGTTACGGGTACTGTCGTTAAGATACCAGGCGAAATGGTTATGCCAGGTGATAACGTGGATATTGAGGTTGAGCTAATATATCCGGTAGCAATGGAGAAGGGATTGAGGTTCGCTATAAGAGAAGGTGGTAAGACCGTTGGTGCTGGTGTTGTTACTGAAATAATTGAGTAAGAAATAATTGAGTAATGGGTTTTTGAGCTATGGCGAGCAGGATAAGAGTTAAGCTAAAATCATATGATGCAGAGGTTATTGATAAAACATCAAAGGATATTTGCACAGCTATAAGGAATGTTGGGGCTAAGGTCGTTGGCCCCGTTCCTCTTCCTACAAAAATAAGAAGGTACTGCGTTTTAAGGTCTCCGCACGTTGACAAGGATTCAAGGGAGTATTTTGGATATAGGTTGCATAGAAGATTGATAGACATAATAGATCCTTCCCAAGAGGTTATAGATGCACTTTTGAGGTTGGAGATATTGCCTTCTGTGGATGTTGAGATAAAGCAGGATTAGGAGGTAAGTTATGGCTTTGAGAGGTAAAGGTTTAATAGGTAGAAAGCTAGGAATGTCCCAGGTTTTCGTTGAAGATAGGGTGGTTCCTGTAACTGTTCTAGAGGTTGGGCCGTGTAAAGTTTTGGGAGTTAGAACTCCTGAGAAGGATGGCTATAGTGCTATACAACTGGGTTTTGGTTCTGTTAAGGCTAAGGTTAGAGATAAAGAGAATAAAAGCAAGTATAAGGTTATATTGAAACCTGCCATAATAAGAGAATTTAGATTCGAAGGTGCTGAAAAATTTGAGAAGGGTAGCGTTGTTGATCTGTCCTTGCTGGAAGGAATAAAGTTTGTTGATGTGACAGGATACTCTAAGGGTAGAGGTTTCCAAGGTACAATGAAAAGATGGGGTTTTTCAGGTGCTCCTGATTCACATGGTCAGTCAGTTTTCCACAGAAGGCCAGGTTCGATAGGACAGCATACATTCCCTGCTAAGGTGTGGAAAGGTAAGAAAATGGCAGATAGAATGGGTAATGAAAGGGTTACTATTCAGAATCTTGAGGTTGTTTCTATTGATAAGGAAAACAATATAATGCTTGTAAAGGGGGCTGTACCTGGTTATAAGGGGGCTTTTGTTTTCGTTCGCGAAGCTGTGAAAAAGAGTGCTTTGGTTTAAACTTTTGGAGGGATGGCCGAGCGGACGAAGGCAGCAGTCTTGAAAACTGCAGTGCCTCCCAAGAGGCACCGGGGGTTCGAATCCCTCTCCCTCCGAAATTTCACAATTTTAGAGTTTTGAAGAGGTATTTCATCGCCCTCGCTTCTAATAGGTTCAGAGACTTGCCCCGCCCTTCCCGTGCGCGTCCCTGCAAAAATTTTACTCCCCGTTTTTTGTTGACTTTATTTTTCATTATTGATTACAATACATATAGATAAGAAAGAAAAAAATACAATTTATCCCATACATTTAAGTGGTATATCAAAGAAAGAACTATGTCGAATAATGTTTCAAAATCGAACATCGCCAAAAATATAAAGAAATTAAGGCAAGAAAAAGGAATTTCGCAAGACCAGCTTTCAAAACTTGCCGATTTGTCTTTAAATACAATAGTCAATATTGAAGCAGGGAATAACCCCAATCCTACAATCGAAACATTAGAAAAAATCGCCAAAGTATCGGACATTCAGAACAAAGCGATAAAGAAAGATCAAGAAAATTTTGTTTTGGTGGATGACGAGCAGAAGCCTACATATTCTTTAAGCGAAGTTTTAGATAAAGTGATTATTGGGGATTGTTTGAAAGTAATGAAAAAATTGCCTGCAGAGTCTTTTGATTGCGTTTTTGTAGACCCACCATATTTTCTTCAACTTCCGCCAAAAAAATTATTAAGGTGGACAGGTAGCGTAGTTAATGGAGTCAATGATCAATGGGATGTGTTTAAAGATTTTGATGAATACGATAATTTTACAAAAAATTATTTGATGGAAATCAAGAGATTAATGAAACCTAATGCCACAATTTGGATTATAGGGACATATCATAATATTCATAGAATAGGAAAAATAATGTTAGATTTAGGATTTTGGATTTTAAATGATGTTATATGGTTTAAAACGAATCCAATGCCTAATTTTTTAGGCGTTAGATTTACAAATGCTACAGAAACTTTGATTTGGGCTGTAAAAGATAAAAAAGTTAAAAAGTATACGTTTAATAAAGAGGTTGCAAGAAGTTTTGATGGTGGAAAATTAGGGATAAATGTTTGGAAAATTCCAATTTGTAATGGCAAAGAAAGATTAAAAAACGAGAAAGGAGAAAAAATACATTCTACACAAAAACCCGAAGAGTTATTAAGACGAGTAATTTTAACTTCAACCAAAGAGGGCGATATAGTTTTTGATCCCATGGCTGGAACTGGAACGACTGGTTTTGTAGCCAAACAACTAAATCGTAGATTTGTAATGATTGAAATAAATAAAGATTATGTTAATGCTATTGTAAAAAGGTTTAATTTGAAATTTAACTCTTTATTTTAAACATGGACTATAAAAAATTTTGTTCAATTTTAAACAAACATATTTTTGAAGGAGAAAAGAGAGAATTGTTAAAAAACATTGCTGAAAGACCTGAAAGATTTATTGGTTTATTTAGACCAACAAAACCCGATGCCAAAATTCTACAACATATTTTACAATCTCACGAAATTAGGTTTGGTGATGCTTTTGAAGAGTTGATAGGGGAAATTTTAAGGGAACTTGGCTTTTCAATTTTAAATAAATCGATCGTGGGCGAGAACGACGATTCTTTGTCTTTGGACCAATATTACGAAGGTAAAGGAATTTATTATTTTATTGAGCAGAAAGTCAGAGATGATCACGATTCTACAAAAAAGCGGGGACAAATTTCTAATTTTGAAACAAAATTAGAAACTTTATACAAAAAACATAAAGATAAACTTGTGGGAATTATGTATTTTATTGACCCCGATCTTTCAAAGAACAAAAATTACTATTTGCTGGAACTAAAAAGATTGAGTGAGTTTTATGGTGTTAAGACACACTTGCTCTATGGTAAAGAATTATTTGACTATCTTGGCAAACCTGATTTATGGGAACAAATTCTTTCTTGGTTAAAACAATGGAAGGATAGTTTGCCGAAAATTCCAGAGATTGATTTTGATAAAACACCAGAAGAAAGCTTTGAGGAAATTAAAGAATTACCTATTAGATATTGGCGAAAATTACTGGAGAATGAAAAATTATGGGTAGAAGGAATTATTAAAGCGGTATTTAAAAATGGTGATACGTTAAAATTGATTTTGGGTTATTTTGAAAAACAACATGATAGACCATATAAAGAATTAGCAGAGTCGTTAAAGAACTTATTTAAAAAATATTATTATGAAATATCTTGATAAAGATTATTTTGATTGTCCACACTGTAAAATAAAAAATGTCACTTATAAGGTTTTAGCACGTGTTAAAGAAAATTGGCACTTCGCAGAAAATGAGGAATTTTATCGTTGGGGAATTCTTCATTTTAATTATTCAATGTAATAGACATGAATGTAACAGATTAACCTATTTTCAAATGTTGACCGACTGGAATAAAAAAGACGTGGGATAGGAAGAAGTCAATAATCTTGTAATTTTTCAATATCCGTCTGGGAAAGCAGAATTACCTGAGTACATTCCGGAAAATATAAGAAAATTTTATCAAGAAGCAGTAGATGCTTATAATTTTGGATTATTAAATTCAGCCTCCATATAGTTGCTTTATAAGATCAATAATTTTTAGCGATGGCTCGCCAGCGAAGCGGGCAAAAAGGAAGGGGGTTTGGGGGAAAAATTTTTGCCTGCCCGCCGGTTTTGGGTGGTGGGTGGGTGTGCGTTTGCCGAATGCAACCGCACAAGTCAGAATTCGGATTTTTGGCTGCTCACAAATTCCAGGTTTCCCTTAATTCTTATTATGAATTCAAATTTTTTTTAAGTGTGCTTAAAGCACTTTTTATAACTACCAAAGAATGGAGATACGAAGTTTCTCTACAATAATAACGAGGTGCTATATAGCACTTTCTTAATTAAGTTCTTTGGCACATTTTTGACAAAAAACAGGGTATTAGGATGCGTAGCATCCCAACATTAAAAAGGGTGGAGTGCTTAGTAGCACCTTCTTAATTAGGTGCTTAAAAGCACTTCGTGCTTAAAGCACTCCGTGCTTAAAGCACTTTGTGCAAGAGCACTTCTCTTTAGGATTAAGGGAGGCGATAGCCTCCCTCTAACTTGAATTTTCTTCTTCTTTATCATAAGAATTCTAAGCAGTTATGAGAAATTTTTTTGTTTTATCTCTTTTGTTTGTTTTCCTGTTTGTTTTTTGTGTTTTTTCAAGTGGAGAGAAAGTTATGGGACTGGGCTATAAAGAGTACACTTTAAATAACGGGCTTAAGGTTGTTATAGTTGAAAGGAAAATCTTACCCATAGTTTCGGTTCAACTGTGGTACAGAGTCGGTGCGGTGGATGAGATGGATGGTAAATCGGGACTTGCTCACTTTTTGGAACATATGTCGTTTAAAGGTACAAAAACTCTGAAGCCAGGTGAATTTTCTAGAATAATCAAATCATTGGGTGGTAGCGATAACGCTGCGACATCTCATGATTACACAATGTACTATGTTGACGTTTCTTCTGAGCATCTAAGTAAAGTAATACCAATGTTGAAAGAAATGATGTTTGATCTTGTTTTGGACCCTAAAGAGTTTGAGAGCGAAAGAAAAGTTATATTAGAAGAGAGACGAATGAGGTATGAGGATAATCCAATGGGACAGTTCTTTGAGGATTTCTTGTATAACTCTTTCAAAAAGATAAACTACCGTAGACCCGTGATAGGTTGGGAAGATGATATAAAATCTCTTACAATTGATGATATGTTAAACTTTTACAATACTTACTATTCCCCGAAAAATGCTATTTTGGTAATTGTTGGAAATGTTTCCAGTGATAAGGTCATAGATGAGGTTAGAAAAGTATTTGATATTAACCAAAAGAACAGTTATCAGAAAAATATAGAGATTGAGAAGATTTCTGAAATAAATTCTGGTAAGGTTGAGTTTAAAACGATCAGAAAGGATGCCAATACCAAAGCCGTAATAGTTGGTTTTAGAACTCCATCTTATCTAGACAGTCTTGAAGAAGTTGTTGCTTTGGACCTTTTGGCTTATATTATTTCTGATGGTAGGTCTTCGAAATTGTATCAAAAGATGGTTGTGGATAAAAAAATTGCTTCTTCTGTCAGTGGTGGGCAGATGTTAGGCAAGTATCCTTTCCTTACTTACATTTTGGCAATTGCAAATCCTGATGTTAGTTTGGAAGACTTGAAGAGAGAAATGATAAGCTCAATACTAGAGGTTGGCAGAGAAATAAATGATGAGGACCTTAAGGTAGCAAAGAAGAAGATGAAAGCGGATTTCGTTTATGAATTTGAGAAGAATCACGGTATAGCTTCTTCTATAGGGTGGGCTTATTGCGTTTTGGGTGACTATAGGGAACTAGATAAATTTTTGGAGATTTCAGATAAGATATCACTAGACGATATCAGGAGTGTTTTGAATAAGTATTTTAGAGATGAGAATATGATAGTTGGTGTACTTACTTCTGGTTCATAACCTTGATAGTATGTTCCAATAGTAGAATATTATTCTGTTGTCTGGAAAATCTATGTATGAAGCGAAAAGTTTACCATTTTTTGTAGCCTTTAAGCCTCTAAACATGAAAGGATACATTATATCTACATAGTATTCGTAAGAGATTTTAAATTCTGACATAGGGTCAAATAGAAGAAGCACAGGGGAGTTGTTTTTGTAAGTTGCTGCGAGGACGTAACCATCGTTGATTGATGATATTATTGAAAAGTTTTGATTACCTACTTCTATTGTGTTTATTCTTTCTAAATTAGTTTTTGCAAGGTCAAATACAACAATGGTTGTTATATTGCCGTTAGTTGAGTTTTCGAACTTTGCTACGATTTTTTTACCTTTTAGTACCGAAGCGGAACTTGTGTAGAGACCTCTAATTTTTTCTACATAGTCACTTAGGTTTATAGCCAAAATTCTACCTTCGGTAGAAAAAATGCTTGCTGTGAGTCCACCATCTAAGTTTCTTTCAAAAACTAAAAAACCATCTTCAATGGGTTCTAACCCAAAAGCGTTTGTTAGTATGTTGGTAAAGACGGAAATACCTTTTATTTCATTGGTAGCGTTAGGAGAAGAGTACCCAATTTTGTATAGGTAGTATTCATCTGCTTCTGATACCATGAATAAAAAGAAAATATCTTTTTTGGTATTGATAGAGAAGTCAGAAATGTATAAGTTTTGTGGTAATGAAAATAAACCTTCAAGATATGATTTTTCAGATTCTAGGGATATTAATTTAATAATGTTAGAAATGCGGTTCAGTATGTATATTTTTGAACCTGATACTGTAAAGTTCACAGGGAAGGATTCTATGAATGTTACCTTTTCGAAGTTTTCTAATGGTGAATTTGAGAAGTCTTGAAATGAGTAGAATGTATAGCTATTACCTTCATTTTCGTAATAAATGGCTATTTCGTTTGAGTTTATTCCGATTTTTACTTCACCAACAAACGTACCTTTTTGCTTAATGGAACATGATAAGAAGAAGAAAACAAGAATTAGTAAAGAAAAAACTAAAATTTTCACTCTCATATTTTTACCCTTTGGTTCCAACAAAGATTATGAAAGGTTAGGGAGGATATTATCAAAATCAATGTGCTTAAGAGCACTTAATTATTCATATAGTTTCAAGGGAGGCGATAGATTTAGAATTTTAGGGCGGGTGGTGTGCTTATAGCACCTTTTTAAGTGCTTAACAACCTCTTTAAATAAGTAAAGAGTGTTGGGAAACGAAGCATCTTTGATGCGAAGCTTCCCAATATTAAAAAGGTGAGTGGGCGGGACTACTTAAAGTAAGGATAGGATGCGTAGTATCCTAGTAGGTTTATTTAACTTGAGTAATTTGTGTTTTTACAGATATAATTTTAATCAAACTTTAGGGAGAGGAAAATGAAGAAAGGTATTCATCCTGCTTTGAAGGTTTCAAAAGTCAAATGTGCATGTGGAAATGTTATAGAGATTTTGTCAACTTTTGATGAGGAGCACATAGAAGTATGTTCAAATTGCCATCCATTTTACACTGGTAAGAAAAAGATAGTTGACACTGGTGGTAGAGTTGATAGGTTTAAGAAGAAGTATAAGATGAAGTAAGATGTACAAACTCGTAATTGAGGGTGGACATAAGCTTGAAGGTGAAGTTTATATAAGTGGTGCAAAGAACGCAGCTTTACCAATAATGGCTGCTTCTCTACTCATAGAGGATGATGTTATAATCAATAATGTTCCTAACCTAGAAGACGTTAAGACTCTTTCGCAGCTTCTTGAGAGGTTAGGTAAAAAGGTGGAGTTTTCCAATAAACGGATGGTTATTAGAACAGTATCAGAGGAAGATGTAGAAGCACCTTATGAGATAACTAAGAAGATAAGAGCTTCTATAGCTGTGCTTGGTCCTCTTCTTGCAAAAAGGAAAAAGGCAAAGGTTTCGTTTCCTGGTGGTTGTGCAATAGGTCCTAGACCTGTTGATTTACACATAAAAGGAATGAGAATTTTAGGAGCTAGTGTTAGAGTTGAACATGGCTATATAATAGCTGAAGCACAGAAACTTACAGGTGGTTTAGTTAACATGTTGGGTACCAATGGTACAAGTGTTGTTGCTACTGAGAATGTCATGATGGCGGCGACTTTGGCTGAGGGTACTACGGTAATAGATAATGCTGCGATGGAGCCAGAAGTTGTTGATTTGGCAAATTTCTTAATAAAGTGTGGTGCTAAGATAAAGGGCTATGGTACAAATACTATAGTTGTTGAAGGGGTCAAAAATCTTAAGGGTTGTGAGTATGAAATAATCCCTGATAGGATTGAGGCAGGTACTTTTATCTTAGCAGGGATGATGACAAACGGCGAGGTTCTAGTGAAAAATTGTGAGCCTAATCATTTGACTGAGCCGATAAGAGTTTTTAGTGAGATGGGAGCTAGTATACAGATTCTTTCGAAAGACACAATATTAGTTAAGGGTAGAGAGAGGTATGAACCTGTCAATGTAACTACTTTACCTTATCCTTATTTCTCCACAGATTTACAAGCTCAGATTATGGCTGTATTGACTAAAGCGAGGGGTATAAGTATAATAACAGAGAAGATATTTCAGAATAGGTTTATGCATGCTTATGAAATGAATAGGTTGGGAGCGGACATAACTATTGATGGAAATTCTGCTATAATAAAGGGGGTTGATAAGCTTTACGGTGCTCCAGTGATGGCTTCAGACCTTAGAGGTGGTGCAGGACTGATAATTGCTTTGCTTGGTGCTGAAGGAGTGGGAGAGTTACTCAGGGTTTATCACGTTGATAGGGGATATGAGAAAATAGAAGATAAGCTCTCAAAGCTGGGAGCAAAGATAAAGAGGGGGAAAACAGATTTAATATGATAGGCTTTTTGAAAGTTCTTGGTTTAATATCACAAAAAGGTAAAATTTACCTTTTTTTCTTAGCTGTTTCAATATTCATATTTTCTTCTTTCTTCGTTATAATAACAGGTATTAAGAATGCTATAAACAGGACTGTTGAAGAAAATATAGGTGCTAAGCTTCCGCCAGACACAATAAAGGTAACTCCGAGAATAGTTCCTAAAAACTTATTTGGTGGAAATATAAAAGGAGCTAGTATAACGTATAGTAATTACAAAAAGATTCGTAGTGTCAAAGGTGTTAAAAATGTCTACAGGGTGATGGAGATACCTTTCCCGAATAGTGTTATTTTGAGGATATTCGGGATAGTTGGTAGGTCTGACGTGGTAAGCTATGGTATTGATTATAGCCTGGTGAAAGATGATATATTCAGGGGATATTCTTTCAAATATAAGGTAGGTAGCACGAATGTTCCATTTATCGTTCCAAAAGGAATATTAGAAGCTTACAATTTAGCCTATGCTAGGGGGCAGGGTACACCAACGGTAAGTGAAAACTTGCTCAAAGGTCTTACTTTTACTTATTACGCTGGTAAATCGAGTTACAAGACATTGCCAAATTATATTACCATTGAGGGGCAGATTGTCGGAATAAGTGAAAGAGTACCAGCTTTGAGTATATGTATGCCTATAGAAGCAGCTGAGTATTTGTCAAAAACAATCATACCTGATTACACACCTAACTATTCAATGTTGTATGTTGAGGTTGTTTCTCATGATTATGTTGAAGAGATAATAAAAAAGTTGAAGAGTATGGGTTACAATGTTGAGACTTCAACGGATAAAACTAAATTTGTTGAAAGTATTAAGGGCTTCATATCTAATATAACTCTTGTTTTGATATCACTTGTTGGTATATTTGCCATTATTTCAGTTTTCATTTCCATAGTACTTTTTGTCTCAACGAAGGTTGATTTCTTGTCTCTTATTCGTATGTTGGGAGCAACTAGGATTTATATATCAGTTACTATAACAATCCTTATATTTTTGCTTACCTTAGTTATATCGTATGCTTCTAGTATGATTACTAGGGAGTTGTTTATAACTTACTCATCTCAGCTCATAGATAAGTTTGATGTAGTCAAAGATTTTGTTAGAAAGGATTACCTAACATTAAGTTTCAGTGATGTGATGATGCCTGTTATTATAAGTACTGTGCTAGGTGTTGTTTCATCTTTCTTCATATCACTGAGGTTTGTCTTTAAAAGAATATAATTTGAGTTTTTACCTCTTCTTACTCTATTAGCGATTTTATAAAGTGCTTTGAGCACGAGATTTTTTCAACACAATTGTTAAAGTATTTGATATTTGTTTTTGGTGTTGTGTTAAAATTCATTGAGGGGTATTTATGGGTGCGAATATTTTGGTTGCTGGGGGTGCTGGTTATATTGGTTCTCATGTCTGTAAGATGTTAAAGAAGATGGGCTTCAATGTTTTTATATATGATAATCTTTCTCATGGCTATAAGTTTTTGGCGAAATATGGGGAATTTGTGCTTGGTGATGTTGGTGATAGGAGACAGTTAGAGTTGGTTTTAAAAAACTATAAAATTGATGTTGTTATGCACTTTTGTGCTTTTATAGAGGTTGGGGAATCTGTTCAGAATCCTAGGAAGTATTATGACAACAACCTTTACAATACAATTAACCTTGTTGATACTATACTTGACTGTGGGGTGAACAAATTGATTTTTTCTTCTACGGCTTCTGTTTATGGTATGCCTGAGAGAGTACCAATTGATGAAGATGACAAGAAGGATCCTATAAACCCTTATGGTAGGACAAAGTGGATGATTGAGCAGTTGCTTAAGGATTATTCTGATGCTCATGGACTTAGGTATGTAGCGTTTAGGTACTTTAATGCTGCTGGTGCTGATCCTGAGGGTGAGTTAGGTGAGGCACATGACCCAGAAACTCATTTGATACCTCTTGTGCTAGATGCTGCTCTTGGTATAAGGAAATCAATAAAAATATTTGGTACAGATTATCCTACCTCAGATGGTACATGTATAAGGGATTATATTCATGTAAACGATTTAGCTGATGCACACATAAGGGGCGTTGAGTACCTACTCAATGCGAATCCTTCAAACTACTTCAATTTGGGTAATGGTAAGGGGTTTAGCGTTAGGGAAATAATAGATACTGTTAAAAAGGTTACTGATAAGGATTTCCCAGTGGAGGAGGTAGAAAGAAGGCCTGGTGACCCTGCATTGTTGATAGCAAAGAGTGAGAAAGCTAAGAAGGTACTAGGTTGGGAACCAGAGTATGGAATAGAGGAGATAATAACTCACGCTTGGAATTGGCATAAGAAGCTCAAAGGAGTTGAATCTTAAAGATTGTAAGGTTTGTTCAATAGGATTACGTTTCGTTGATTAGTATTGTTTTGATTTTATACAATTAAAACATGTATAACCAGTTGGAGTTGTCTTTTTATTCAAGGTATGAAAAAGTTTTTGAGAAGTCAGCTTCTCAGCCAATTTACGATGAGAGCTTAGAACTTTCGCCTTATTCTAGAAAACTTTTAGAGATTTTAGGTATAAAGCTTTATAAGCATCAGGCTGATGCTATAAGAGTTTTCCTTGAAGGTAAAAATGTTGGTGTTGTTACGCCTACGGCATCGGGTAAGACTTTGCCGTATGTTATATCTTACCTTGAGGAGGTTTATAGAGACCCTAATGCTGTTGCTCTCTATATTGCACCTATAAACGCTCTTATAAATGACCAGGCTGAGAAAATTGCTAATTATATAAGGAAAGTTTTACCTCAAATTAATGTTTTTACTTTTACGTCTGCTACGGACAGTAGAGAAAGAGCTTTTATAAAGTCATCAGGTAGTTTTGTGTTGACTAATCCTGAAATGTTGGTTTACTCTTTGATTCTTTATAACGATAACTGGAAGAGATTTTGGAAAAGTTTAAAGTTAATCATAGTTGATGAAATACATGAGATGTCAGGACTTAAGGGGACACATTTCGGTAATCTCATAAGAGTTGTCAACATGCTTAATGATATCTACGTCAACAATGCTAGATATTTTGCGCTTTCTGGTACTGTTGGTAATCCTGAAGCTTTCCTTGAGGCAATTTTTGATAGAAAGTTTGAGGTAATAAAAGAGAGTACAGCAGGTAGCAAAAAGATAGAGTGCTTTATTCCTAACTTGGAATACGCGAAATTGGGCTATTCGGGTAATAGTAAGGTTTTGGATTTGTTGAAAACTTTCATTATTGGAGCTGATAAAAAGGTCTTGACTTTTGTTAAGAGTAGAAAGGCTGTAGAGAGGCTTGCAAAGATTATTAAAGGATCTTCTTTGTCTAATAAAGTTATGCCATATAGGTCTGGTTATGACCCAAGAGATAGGAAAGGAATAGAAAACATGTTTAAGACAGGTAAGATTAAAGGGCTTATTGCAACATCTGCTTTTGAAATGGGAATAGACATAGGTGACTTGGATGTTGTTTGTATTTTAGGGTTTCCTTTGTCTAGGATTTCGTTTAGACAGAGGCTTGGTAGAACAGGTAGGGTAAGGGATGGTGTTGTTGTTTTTATACCTACTCAGAATGCTTTGGATAACTACTACTACAATCACCCTGAAGAACTATTTTCGGATGAGGTTGAAGATCTTGCAGCCAATGTCTACAACGAGAGGGTTATAGGGTATTATATTGCTTTGGCTGTTCTGGCATATAATGAGGCTTTTGAGGTATCTGGGAGGAATTTCATTTCTAGTGATGTAGTTGCAAAGTACTGGGGTGAGGAGGGAGTGTATAGAGCTGAGAAGTTTATAGAGTACGAAAGAAAAACCCTCGGTAAGGAGGAAATATTATCATCTGGTCCTGACTACTATAATCCTGGAGGTAGGATATTCATAACAAAACTTTCTAAAAATGATATTAGGGAGTTGATAAACCTTAGGAACATAGGTAGGTCGCTTGACATTGTACTGTATGATGAAGATGGGATCAAAAAGAGAATAGGAGAAATATCTCTGACTAACCTTTTTTATGAGGCTCACCCTGGTGGTGTCTACTTACATATGGGAGAAAGTTACTTTGTTGAGAACGTTGACCTTGAGGATTACACTATTTCTGTTAGGAAAGGTAAAATTAATTTGAGGAGAGACTATTCTGATGTTTCTGAAAATTTGGATGATAGAGAGTTGATGACTGAAATTCTTGTTGATAAGGACATACAAGTTCTTAATACCATGAAAAAGAAGTTTTTTAGAGATAGTTCAGGGAACAATATATTTTCGCTAAGTTATTGTAGGTTTTTGGTTAAGGAGATTTTTAAAGGGTTTATAGAGTATGAGTTGAGATCTGTTGTTGAATTTGGGGTGAGAACTTATAAGAGGTTTGTCAAGGATATCAAATATTATGATGTTCCTTATGAGTTGAGCTTTGAGACCGAAGGTATAATGATAAAGTTTGATGGTGCTTATTTGCGCCGTATAGTTGATTTTGAAAAGGACAAGCATATTCTTTTGGGTAATGCTTCGTTGGAGAACTATAAGATAAACGAGGAATCAATTTTAAATTCAGGACTACATGCTACAGAACATGCAATTATTAGTATGTACCCATCAGAGATAATATGTAGCAGAATGGAGTTAGGTGGTTTCTCTTCTGTCAATGCGTATGGTGCTCCCACAATATTCATATACGAGTCTGTTGAAGGGGGAGTTGGGTACTCAGAGGTAGCATATTATAAAATGGACAAGATAGTGAAGAGGGCTTTTAGTACCATTAGCGAGTGTAGTTGTAGTAATGATGGAGGATGTCCTTCTTGTATTCAGTCTCCTAAGTGTGGTAATGCTAATATGATTCTTTCTAAACATATGGGCAGAAAGGTTCTTGGTTTTCTTATGGAAGGTTTTAAAAATGATAGTTACGAAGAAGAAAAAAAAAATGGTGATGTGAGGAGCCCAAAGGTTGTTGAATATTCAATAAGCTTTCTTAAAAAGGATTTGCCGAGTCAAGAGGGAAATGGTAAGTATGCTTTTTATGACTTGTTAAAGTATCCTTTGGAGAACTTTAAAAAACCTTTGGTTTTTGATTTGGAATCTCAGTATTATTCTTATGAAGTTGGGGGATGGGACAAAGCTAGGGATATGCTCATGTCTATCGGAGTGGTGTACGATATAAAAGAGGATAGGTATTTCGTTTTTAGTGAGGATAGTGTCAAAGCATTGATAGATATGTTGTTCTCTTCTGATATAGTCATAGGGTACAATATTAGAAATTTTGATTATAAGGTTTTATCTAGATACGATAGTAGGTTTGAGGTTGCTGATAATGTTAAGACATTTGATATACTGAATGACCTGCTAAAAAAGCATGTTGGGGATATGAGAATATCCCTACATAACCTAATTCAGAACAATATAAATGGCATTGGCAAAAGAACTCAAAGTGAGAAGATGCCGCTGTATTTTAGAGAAGGGAAGGTAGATGTAGTGATAGAACATTGCAAAGAGGATGTTTATTTTACATATCTTATCTTGAAAAAAGTATTAGAAGACAGGTATTTAGAATTTGAATATGGAAGAAAAAAATTCAGAGTTGATTTTGAGGAAGTTGTTTTCAGGTTTAAGCTTTAGAGTTATTTGTATCTTTCGTATTCTGGGTTGTCAGGGAAGTATTTTATAGCACAGACCTTGTTTCCTTTTTCGTTGTAGTATATCCCGCCGTTCCAGTATTCAATTGCCGCGAATAAAGCATTACCACCATCCATCTCATTCATGTTTCTTCCTCTCCAAGATATAAAGTTCATTATGTTTTCAAAATCCTGCTTATAGATTGCTATGGTTCTTGCTATGTTAAATCTGTTCCAGTCATCTATGTCTTTAAAGCCTTCCCCTTCATCTTCTACAATTACTTTGACTTTATTTTCAAAGGAGTAGTAGACTTTTACTTTCTTGGAGGGATCATTCTTGTTACCGTGCCTTATAGCGTTTTTTATGAGCTCACTAACTTGCTGTTCTAGTAGGTTTGCTTCTTTGTAGAGTTCGGGTGAATCCTTGACGATAAACATTGCATATTCTCTTAACCTATTAATATCGCTTTTGAATTCAACATAATGCATTCCGGTGGTGTCAAAGACTTCGTGAGAGTCTGAGACTACAATTAGCTGCCCAATCTCCAATGTTTCACTGTTGATCTTTACAAATAGAGTATGATTGTTTTTCTTGCCAAGTATTTCATACTTGTAAGGTACCTCTACCATCTACTTCCTCCAAAAAAGCGATTTCACTATTATGAACAATAAAGTTAACTTTTTTCAACACACTTTGAGGCTGCCTTATTGACTCTTTAGAAAATTTATCGGAAAAGTCAGAAGATAATAAAACTTGCAAGTTGTGAGATGCTTGAAAAACTTTTTTGTTTTTAGTTATATTTTAACCATGATTCTAGCTATAAGAAATATAGATGTTGAAGGTTTGGGATATATAGAAGATGTTCTCAATAGAAATGTGGTGCCGTTCAGATATTATAACTCACCTCATTTATCTTCGGATTGGAAATCTTTTATAAATACTAATCTCTTTGATGGGCTTATTATTCTTGGGGGACCTCAATCTGTGTACGAGTATGAGAAGTACCCATATTTGAATTTTGTTAAGGAAATTGCCAGTGATTTTATTCAGAGCGATAAACCTGTTTTAGGGATATGTTTGGGAGCACAGTTATTATCTGATCTCCTTGGTGGTAGAGTATACAAAGGAACTAATGGAGAAGAGTTAGGGTGGTATGATGTTTCTTTAACAAGGGATGCTTGGAGAGATGAAATATTCTCTAAATTTTCTCCCAGTTTCAGAGTTTTTCAGTGGCATGGAGATACCTTTGATTTGCCTAAAGATTGTGTTAGGCTGGTTACATCTGATAATTATCTCAATCAAGCGTTTAGGTATAAGAACAATGTATATGGATTACAATTTCATCTTGAGGTTAGGAAAGATGATTTTTTGAACTGGGCAAAATTCTATGAGCTTGATGACAAAAAAACTCAGGAGATTTTGAAGGGCTTTGATGAGTATGAAAATGAAACTAGGAGGATGTGTGAGGAGATAATTTGGAACCTCTTTATACATTGTGGAGTTTAGTTAAATATGTTCTTCAAGGACATAACAACAGCATTTGATAAAATAAGTGAGCTTATAAACTTAGTTGGTTTCATTGAATGTTTTGATTATATTTTCATAATTGATAGAAGCGATACATTGTTTTTTATCAAAGATGGCAAAGTAAGAACTTCTGAAGAATTAGTTGATTTAGCTAATGAAATTAGAAAAGAAATGATAGTAGGGTTACCTATATATTTGGATAAAAAGGAAAGTAGTATTGTCATGGCTTTTAGGTTTTTTATCGATGATGACGAAGTTCTGATAGTGGGTATATCTAAAAACAATGACGCTTATGGTAGTAATGACCTAAAGTATGTTGCTCTGTTTAAGCTTATAGCAATGTATGTAAAGTCAGTGTTTGAGTTTATGTCTACTTTAGGTAAGATAAGGGATAAGTTAGATGAGTACGAGAAGATAATAAACTTCTATAATGCTACCTATACTACTATCAATAGGGATAGGTTATTGGCGTATATATTAAGCGAAATAATAGTTGAGATGAATGCGGAGGTAGGCGGAATAGTAATAGTTGATAATGAACTCAAGAAGATAGGTGATTTTTATCTTGGTGTTGAGGAAAGTTTAGTAAGTGCAGTCATAGAAGAGTTGAAAGCTGAGCACGGTGTAACAAAATTTAGTGTTATTCCTGATGAAAAATTTTTGAATAAGATAGAAAGGAAGTTTAATAAGAAGGTGTTATCTCTTCTTTTCTATCCTTTGGTACTGGATGATGAAATTTTGGGGTTCGTAGTTCTCATAAATAAGAAATTAGGGTTGAGTTATGTTCCTTTCTCTGAAAAGGATATAGTAATTCTAAATAGTATTACAAGACCTGCAAAAGTAACAATTAAAAACTACATAATGTACAAGGAGTTGTTTTTCTTAAATCAGTTCAATACGAAGATACTCTCTAGCATAGATAAGCTTGTTTTGATAACTACTACTGATGGAGTAGTGACATACATAAACAAGCCTGAACTAAAAAATTTGGTTAGTGGATTGATGGAGAGATTTGAGTTGAATAATAAAACTGAGGTGGGAAGTGTAGAAATTGAGTATGAGGGGAAGTTTTACGAAGTTAATGTATCTACAATGTATGATGAATTGGGTAATGTAGAGGGTACTCTGTGGGTGATAGACGATATAACATACAAGAAGGAGTTACTTAACAATTATATAATCTCAGAAAAGTTAAACATGATGTCGGAAATTGTTACTGGGGTGGCTCATGAGATAAGGAATCCTTTGACTTCTCTTTTTGGTTTTATAGAGCTTTTGAAAACAAGGAAAGATGACATTGATTTTATAAAAAAGTTCACATCTATAGCATCTCTTGAGGCTGGTAGGATAATTAATCTTCTCAATAACTTTATGAAGTTTGCTAAGCCGGTGAACTATGATATGTCTGAAGTTGACCTTTCAAAAGTTATATCCTCAACTCTCGATATTCTTCGCTACCAAATAGTTAAGAAGAATATAACAGTTATAAACAATATCTCTGAGCCGATAGTGGTGATAGGTAATTATGATTTGCTACTGCAAGTTTTCACTAACCTGATTCTTAACTCTATACAGGCTATAAATCACAATAATGGTAGAATAGAAATAGGGTATATAAGTGTTTACAAAGGTAAGAACTTTGAAGGTGTTTATATAAAAGACAATGGTATTGGAATACCGAATAATATAAGAAACAGGATTTTTGACCCATTTTTCACTACTAAGGCTGAGGGTACAGGGTTAGGGTTGTCAATATGCCAGAAAATAATAAACGACCACAAAGGATTCATTTCGTTTGATAGCAAAGAAGGAGAAGGAACAACTTTTACAGTGTTTTTACCTTCGCCAGTTAGGAATGCTAAGTAATTATTTTTTTACGAATAAGGAACTTACTGAACTGTTTGTGTGTATTCTTGATATTGCTTCTGCGAAGAGTTTGTAGACACTGAGAACTTTGATTTTGTCTAGCATTTTTTCTTTAGGTATTGGTATTGTATCTGTTACGATTACTTCGTCAATTGCATCATCGGAGAGCTTCTCTTTTGCATTTCCTGAGAGTACTGGGTGAGTTGCCATTATTATTACTCTCTTGGCACCTTCTTCTTTTAGCTTCCTTGCGGCTTTTGCTACTGTTCCGCCTGTGTCTATTATATCATCAATTATCACAGCATTCATTCCTTTGACTTCTCCGACTAAGTTCATTACTTCTGCAACATTATAAGCCACTCTTCTTTTGTCAATTATCGCTATGTTCAGATCTAAGAATGAAGCTAGGTATCTGGCTCTTTTCACTCCCCCTGTGTCAGGAGATACGACTACGAAATTTTTTAAATCTCCGTAAGTTTGCTTTAGGTAATCGATAAAGACAGGGAAAGCATAGAGATGGTCTACTGGAATATCAAAAAATCCTTGAATTTGGTCAGCGTGTAAGTCCATGGTTAACACTCTGCTAGCTCCTGCTACCGTTATGAGGTTGGCTACGAGTTTTGCGGTTATTGGTACCCTTGGTTCTGCTTTTCTATCCTGCCTGGCATAACCAAAATAAGGTATAACAGCTGTTATCCTGTCTGCTGAAGCTCTTTTGACTGCATCTATAAGTATAAGAAGTTCCATTAGATTATCGTTTGCTGGGTGACAGGTGGGCTGTATCATGAAGACATCGCTACCCCTTATACTCTCTTCTACCTTAACGAATGTCTCACCGTCAGCAAATTCTGTTATTGTTACTTTGCCTAATTCTAGCCCTAGGTAATCAGCTATCTTTTTTGATAACTCAGGATTGGCTCTTCCACTTAGGATTACTACTTCCTTTGAGTTCATAAGTAGATTATAAACGAAAGATTAGGAGGTTAAAAAGTTACTTATTACTCTTCTTCAAGTGCTTTAAGCACAAGTGTTTTAAACACTATATTAAAAAAGTGCTATTAAGCACTAAAAAAGTGCTATTAAGCACTAAAAGGTGCTATTAAGCACAGAATTTTTCAACAGAATTGTTTAGAATGAAAGAGAATTATATTAGGTTATATAATAATGTTTGGGGGAGGTATGAAGTTTTTGAATCCTTCATCTGGTGTCAAGCCTGTTGGGCATTATTCGACTGCTGTTCTACTTCCGAATGGATTTTTGTTTTTATCGGGGCAGATAAGTATTGATAACGAAGGAACCATAGTAGGTGGCACGATTAGGGAACAGACAAAAATTATTCTCTCGAACATTAAAAATGTTCTCAATGAATTGAGTTACGATGTGACTGATATTTTCAAAGTTGTTGTGTACATAAGGGATATATCTAAGTTTGGAGAATTTAACGAGGTTTATAAAGAGTTTTTTGGTGAACATAAGCCTGTTAGGACAACTGTTGAGGTTAGTAACTTACCTAAGGGGGCTTTGATAGAAATTGAAGTTAGTGCTTTCAAGGGGTAGGCAATTATTTTAGTTTTTTGGTTAGTGAGATAAGAATAGTGAGTAGTGCTGTTCCTACATCTGATAGTACGGCTATCCAGAGTGCCATTATTCCTAATAACCCTAGAGCCATGACAAATATCTTTATTGATAGTGCTATTAATGAGTTAGTTATTACTAGTTTTTTTACATTTCTTGAGTAGTGGAAAATGTCAATGATTTTTGATATGTTATCGCTTATAATAACAACATCAGAGGCTGATGTTGTTATATAACTTAATTCTTTACCTAAGGAAATTGATATATCTGCTTTTTTCATTGCTATTGCGTCGTTTATACCATCTCCTATGAAGATAGTTATTTTTCTTGGGTTTTCTTTTTTGTACTCCTCGACTATCTTAGCTTTTTCATCTGGCGATAGGTTTGTGAAGATTTTTGTGAATCCTAAATTTTTTACCTTTTCGCTTATTTCTTTTGTGTCACCTGTTAGGATAAAGATTTCTTCTATTCCTTGGTTTTTTAGATTGATTATTGCTTCTTTTAGGTTTTCTCTTATTTTATCTTCAAAAGATATGTAACCAAGGTATTTGTTGTCTAATGCTACATGTACCACTGTTGAGTTTGTATTACATATGTCGTGAGGTATGTTTTCTTTGTGTAATAGCTTATCATTTCCTATTGTGATTTTACCTATGTTTGAGATTGCTACTACGCCGTAGCCTGGTAGTTCAAGGTGTTTATTTACTTTAATGTTGTCATTCCTTACGGATAGTGAACTTATTACTTTGGATAGAGGGTGGTTTGAGCCTTTACTTGCAACGTTTGCTATACTTAGCATTGTTTCGTTGTCAGTTCCTTGAGAAGTGTAAGAGTGTGATATTTGGAATTTACCTTCGGTTAGTGTACCTGTTTTGTCAAAGAAAATTGTTTTTGCTTTTGAGATGTTGTCTAGCGATGCTGTATCTTTGAATACTATTCCTTCCTTTGAGAGTTCACCTATTGCTCTAAAGTAGGCAAGAGGTACACTTATCACTATAGCACATGGGCAAGCTATTACAAGAAATATTAGTGCTTTGTATATCCAGTTGTTCAAGTTTTGAGTTCCAGCTATAGCTGGAATTATTACGATTAACATAGAAATACCTATTATAATTGGTGTATAGTATTTTGAAATTTGGGAAATAAACCTCTCTGTTTTTGAATTGTTTTTCATTGATTCTATTGTCTCAATTAGCTTGTATATGTATGAATTTTCAAATGTCTCTAATGCTTTTATTTCTAAGGTTCCATCAATATTTACACTTCCTGATATTACTTTATCTCCTTTCTTTACTTGTATTGGTAGGGGTTCACCTGTTATTTGTGAGGTATCAATGTATGATTCACCTTCCACCACCTCACCATCTATGATTATCCTTTCACCTGGTTTTATTATTATTGTATCATTAACTTTTACATAGTGTGCATCAATGAGTTTTTCTTCTCCTTCGTTGATCTTTACTCTTACCTTGGTGTATATATCAAATATTCTGCTTCTTATCCTTTCTTGCGATTTTATTAGTGCTATGTTTTGGATTGATTCACCTAATCTAAATAGCGAAATGAGTAATAAGGCTTCAAATGTTTCATGAATCACTATTCCACCTATTGTTGCTGTCAGTACAAGAAAATTTTCATTGAATATGTTGAACTTTGATTCTCTAAACCAATTGATTATCAACTTCCAAGAAGTGAGCGTGAATATTAAGAAAATTATTGAGTAGTCAAGCAGAGGGTTTGAATGTATAGAGGTGTTATGAAACACTTCAGTGTTATGAAACACTCCGTATAGGAGTGTTAGGGCTAAAGCGGACAAGGAGTTAAATAACTCAAGTTTGGTGGGTATGCTTGCTTCTTTGTGGTGTTCGTTGCGATGCTCTATATTGCAGACATCGCATTCAAATTCTTCGGCTTCTCTGTGGTTCATGATTAAGTTTAATAAAATAAAGCGATTAAATCAAATTCATATTTGCTTTTGTGCTTCTAGCACACTTTTAATTAAGTGCTTAAAATAGCACGTTGTGCTTAATAGCACCTTGTGCTAAATAGCACTTGTGCTAAGTAGCACCCTTTTTATAAATAATTCTTAACTAGAGTGAAGAGATGCGATAGCATCTCTTCAGATAACTAGGGTGGGCGGACGGGACTACTAAAAGTAATTTGTGCTTTAAGCACTGTGTGCTTGTAGCACCTTCTTATTTACATATTCTGAAGAGTTAAGAGAGATGAAGTCTCTCTATAATAATATAGAGTTGGTGCTGAATAGGACTTTTATAAAATTACGAAGGTGTTGGAAGGCGGAGCCTTCCAACGATAAAAAGGGTGGGCGGGTGGGTCTACTAAAAGTAATTTGCTAATTAGAAATTATCAGGGTTAAGAGATATGTTAGCCTCTCTTAAAATTCTTGTGCTAAGTAGCACTCTCTTATTAATTGGAGAATGTGGAGGGGTGAAACCTCGTAATCGTACTACCTTGAAAAAGTGTTTTTTATTTTTTAATTTTTATAGACTATGTTTGATTTGAGTAATGAGCAGTTTACGAGATATGCTAGGCACATAATAATTGAAGAATTTGGCTTTGAAGGGCAGAAAAAGCTACTTGGCTCAAGAGTTTTGGTTGTAGGGGCTGGGGGGCTTGGCTCACCCGTTATTTATTACCTTGCTGCTGCTGGTGTTGGTACTATAGGTATAGTGGAGAATGACTTTGTTGATTTGTCTAACCTTCAAAGGCAGATATTACATGATAGCTATAGTATAGGAGAAAAGAAGGTAGAAGTTGCCAAGAAGAAGGTTAAAGCTCTCAATCCTGATGTTGAGGTTATAACTTATGATACTTACCTTGATAAGACAAATGTTCTAGATATAATCAAAGATTATGATGTTGTAGTTGATTGTACTGATAATTTCCCTACGAGGTTTTTACTAAATGATGCTTGTTATTTTGTTGGTAAACCTTTGGTTCATGGTGCAGTTTTGAGGTTTGAAGGGCAGGTCAGTGTGTTTTTACCCTCTGATGAAAACCCGTGTTATAGGTGTATATACAGTGAGCCACCTTCTGGTCCTACTGTTACCTGTAGGGAAGCTGGTGTTCTTGGGGCTGTTGTTGGCGTTATTGGTTCACTACAAGCAGTTGAAACGATAAAGCTGATAACTGGTGTAGGGCAGCCACTTATTGGTAAGCTACTGGTTTATGATGCTTTGTACCAAGATTTTAGTGTTTTCAATGTTAAGAACGATTCTGATTGCCCTTTGTGTGGTAAGAAGTTAATCAAAAGTTTGGATGATGTAGATTATTCTAATGGATGTTCTTTGAAGTAATTAAAAAACTAAAGGTTTTTTTTAATAATACGAATATGATTAGTGAATGCTAGGCAAGGATGCCTAGTAAAAAACATCAAGGAGGATGTGTATGATTATCAATCATAACATTAGTTCAATTTTTGCCAACCGAATGGTGAAAACCAAAGGTTGGGATGTTGATGGCAACATTGAGAAACTTTCTTCTGGAATGAAAATTAACAAAGCTGGGGATGATGCTGCTGGTTTGGCAGTTTCTGAAAAGATGAGATCTCAAATCAGAGGTCTAAGAAGAGCTGAGATGAATGCAGAGGATGGTATATCCTTTATTCAGGTGGCTGAGGGTTACCTTGAACAAACAACGCAGGTTTTACAGAGGCTTAGGGAGTTGGCAGTTCAGGCTTCTAACGGTATCTACACAGATGAAGATAGGCTTTATATTCAAGTTGAGGTTTCAGCTTTGATAGCTGAAATTGACAGAATCGCGTCTCATGCTCAGTTCAACGGTCTAAACTTGCTTACTGGTAGATTCGCAAAGTTCACAGGTGAAAACGCCGTGACTGCTAGCATGTGGTTACACATTGGTGCCAATATGGACCAAAGAATTCAGATTTACATCGGTACTATGAATTCTCAAGGTTTAGGACTCAAAAATCCTGTTGGTAATCCTCTAACAGCATCGTTTATATCTTTGTCAACTCCTGACAAAGCTAACGCTGTAATAGGTTTGATTGACAAAGCTCTAACAAAAGTTAATAAGCAGAGGGCTGATTTGGGTGCTTATCAGAATAGGTTAATGTACGCTGCTAAGTCACTACTGACAGGTTATGAGAACATGCAAGCAGCTGAATCAAGAATAAGAGACACAGATATGGCTAACGAAATGAGTGATTTCACCAAGAACCAGATATTACTCAATGCTTCTATATCTATGCTCGCTCAGGCTAATGCAAGACCTCAGGCAATTCTTGGATTACTGAGAGGATAAATTTAAAAAGGGGGGATTCCCCCCTTAATGTTTAACTAAGACCTAAGAGCCTATCTATAATAGACTTATTGAATCCTATCACAACTTTCCCATTTATAACTGCTACGGGTACGCCCATCTGCCCAGAAATACTCACCATCTCCATAGCCTTTTCCTGGTCTCTAGAAACATCATAATCAATGAACTTTATACCTCTGGCTCTTAAGTAGTTTTTTAACATATTACAATACGGACAACTCGGCGTTGTGTAAACTTTAACAACATTGTTTGACATACTCATACCCCCTTATACATATATACTGTATATAAGTATACAAAAAATTTTTCTAAAATTCAACGTTTGAGGTAATAACCTCATTTGAGGTAATAACATCTTTTCGTACTCTGGAAAGTGTAGGGAGGTGAAAACTCTCTACGGTTTTTTGTTTTGGTTGGGAATTTTTATAATTCTTTTATGGGGGTATATACTTCTTATCTTAACCTTAGGGATGAGGAGTGGGAGGATAGGGTAAGTAGAAATCTCTTAAGTTGCTTGATGGGATAGTGGATATATATTTGCCTGACTTCAAGTATGCTGATAATGGAACCGCCAGAAAATATTCAGGAGTCAAGGATTACTTTGATGTTGCTAAGGAAGCTATAAAGGAGATGTATAGACAGGTTGGGGATTTGGTAGTTGATGAACATGGGGTAGCTCTTAGGGGTGTTTTAGTTAGGCACTTGGTTTTGCCTAACGGTTTGGCTGGTACTAAGATGTAGCACTTAGGTTTATGGAAGGTCTTAAAATTATTTATGACTAGTTATGACTAGTTTAGGGAATACCAAGTGTCTGTATTGTAGAAAGAGACTGAGTTACTGCCAGTGTCAAGTATGATGTACTTGAAGGAATATTCATCACCTATACCTATTCTATCATCACCTGTTCTGTCTATCTTTATTATGATGAAATATAACCCATATAGATAGTCCTTAGAGGATGTCCAGCTGGCGTAACCGCTTGATAGCTTCCCAGTAGCTGCCTCTAAAGTGACATTGTTTGTATCATTTATGTTGAATGATGAAATATTATTTGTATTATCTGGAGAGAATAACGAATTAGTGACTATTGTTATTTCGTAATAGTTGTTTCCTGTGCCTCTTGTTATTTGGACAGTGATTTTGTTTGTTAATAGTTGTAAGCATGAAAAAAGAACTACGCTAGTTAGTGAAAGAACAAATAAAAGTAGAGTTATTTTCCTCTTCATGTTTTTCCCCCTTGCACTTTCTATGATTATTTTACAAAAATTTTTTTGATTTTTCAAAAATTGTTGATTCTATTGAAAAAATCTTGTGCTAAATAGCACTTGTGCTAAATAGCACGTTGTGCTTTGGAGCACCTTATGCTTAAAGCACATTTTTAATAAAAGACAGGGTAGTTGTGATGCAAAGCATCTTTATTTCAAATCCATTGAAACTAAAAGTTTGTGGAGTTATAATTCCTTCAGAAATGTGAATTGATGAGTTAGTATAAATCCCTGCCTTGATAGGGGATTTTATGAAGAGGATAAAACTTTTAACTATTTTACTTGCGTTAACTATATTTTTTGCGGGTGCTTCTTATGGTTTTAAGCCTTATGATGAGAGACCTGACGATTTCACGGCGAGGATGGAATGGAGCATAGAGTTCGTGACAAACTACATTCCACCTTGGCATCTACCGAATGAGGAAAACATGATTATGATCCATCGACAGGTAGGCTAACAAATAGAATGCTCTATTACGATGCAAACGAATTAATTGGTATGCTTAAGTAAAATAGAGGAGGGAATTCCCTCCTCTAAAACAAAAAATGTTTGCTATTAACTTAAAAAATCTTTGGTATCCATCCAAAGTATGTAAGTATCAGGTATATTCCAACGAGTAAGAATAAAGAAGAGGTGATTACTTTCACTATATTTTGATTTATTTTCTTCAGGAATTCTGAACCAACTATAGCAACTATTAGATTTGGCAGGAATATCCCTAGTGTTGCTCCTAGCCATATGAGGAAAGCATTAGGGAGTGCTACTGAAAGTGAAAATGTGGCTATTTGCGTTTTGTCGCCAAGTTCTGCTAGTGAGAGAATGAGAAAAACTTTTATAACTTCATTTACCTTGAACTTTATCTCTTTTTCTTCTTCTTCCTCTTTTCCTGAAATCAGTTGAAATACGCCTATGATTATGAAAATTATTCCCGAGGCAAGGGAAAGTGTACCTAGAGGAAATATTCTATCAAGGTAAGAACCAATAGCTATAGGTATAATCATTATGAGTATAGAGAATAAAAGTATACCTATTATTAGATTTTTTCTTTTTACTTGTCCTGCGAGTGAAAGAGTTATAAGTATCGTCTTTTCTGCGATTTCAGCAAGAAATATTGAGACGAAAGAGATTAAAAAACTCATATTATACTTCCTTTATAGCTTTGATTAGAGCTTTATTTTCTTCTGTTTTGCCTATGGTTATTCTAAAGTAGCCAGGTTCGTAATTGAATGATTTCAGGTCTCTTATGATTATTTTCTTTTCAAATAGTTTGTTTCCGAGTTCTTCAGGAGCTTTAATAAAAACAAAGTTACCGTATGATTCTTCGAGAACTTCAATTCCTAGATTTTTTAATTCTTTTATTAGGATTTTTTTGTCTTCTAATATTCTTTTGAGTATTGTAGAATAATATTCTTTATCAGAGATGGCTGATTTGCCTGCTTCGGTGGATACTAGAGATATATTAAATGGTATTCTTATTTTTTCGTATAGTTTTGATATTTTTTCGCTGCATATTCCGTAACCTAATCTTATGCCTGCTAGTGCGTAAAACTTTGAAAATGTTCTTGTTATTATGAAATTGTCGTACTTTTTGAGCAAATCAACTGAATTCCAGTAGAGCTCTTGGGGTACGAAATGGAAGTATGCTTCATCAAGAATGAAAATTGTTTCTTTTGGTATTGAAATTAGTATTTTTTCAATACATTCTCTTTTTGTTATTACTCCTGTTGGATTGTCAGGAGATGGGAATATTACAATTTTTACTGATGAGTTTAGAGAGTTTATTATGTTTTCGCACGATATAGAAAAATTTTCTTCTCTTTTTGCCTCAATAACTTTGGCTCCTAGTATGTTAGCTAGTATTCTGTAATAGGTAAATGTTTTTTCTATAGTTAGAATTGAGCTATTTTCGTCAAGATACATCATGAATAGGTAGAAAAAGATTTCGTCTGAGCCGTTACCTAGAATGATGTTATTTTTAGTTACATCGTTCAGGTTTGCTAGGATTTCTTTGAGTTCGTTATATGATGAATTTGGATACTTGTAGGTTAGGGGGGAGATTTTTTTTATGGTTTCTACTACCTTTGGTGAAGGGCCATAGTTGTTTTCGTTTGATGACAACCTTATGAATGTTTCATCTCCTTTTGTTCCGCTTACATAGTCTTCTAGGTGTTCAAGGTTTTTGAGTAACATTTTATCCTCTGTATATCCTCTCTACTTCCTCTCTTACGGATATTGATTTGTCAGGTACTATCTTTATTTTCCCTTCAAATATGACACCTTGGTGAACTATGAGTTCTGGTGTTGTTATCTCTCCGTAGACTCTACTTGTTGGTAGTAGCATTACTCTTACCTTTGCGTCAATATTACCTATGAGTACACCTTCAACTATTACACTGAGAGCAGATATATTGCTTTTTACTCTTCCTTTAACTCCTATCATGACATGAGAGACTTTGAGAACTTCACCTTCAAATTTCCCGTCTATTCTTATTCCACCATCTACCATGAATTTGCCTTCAAAAACTGAGCCTTCGCCTATGACGGTGTTATACACAACATCTTTAGTAGCCATGTTTTACCTCCTATACATTGACAATACCTAAAAAATTCCTCACTTCTAAGATAAACCTGTACAAATCTTTTATTGCCTCAATTACTTCTATATTGTTTATAACTTTATTTTCTTCATCTTCAATTTCTATTATAAGGTTTGGTTCTAATAAGATTCCTTCGGGTGTAGGATTTTCTAGTATTGTTTCAACGAATTCTTGAAGTTCCTCGAGGAACTTGTCTATGTTGAAAATAAGTTCTCTAAATCTCTTTCTTCTTAGTTTTGTCATTTCTGAAATGTATGAGGGGTTTTCGCTCATTTCTATGTTTTCAATTAATTCGTTAAACTTTTGTAGTAACATTTGGATTCTTCTAAATTCAGAATAGAACTTATCTAATTTAGATTGGTAAGAGTATATTACTTTTAAGTATTTTGGTGATAGGATTGGGAGGTACTCTCTTTCGAAGTAATAAAAGTATGAGTTTATGGCTACTATTTCTTCGTCTTTGATGTATTGTGAAGGTGAGACTTTGGGTATAGTTTCGAGTATATCAAAAGAGATAATTTCTTTTTCTTTTTTTTCTGCTTTTTCTTCTTTGCGTGAGAGTTCATATCTTTTTGCATCCTCTTCAGTAAACTCTCCTTTTTCCAGTTTCTCTAAATCCTTGTTTACGATAATTAGGAGAGCTTTTATGTTGTTTATCCTTTCAGGTGAGTTTGCTATCTTGAGAGAGCTTTCTAGCATCTTCTTTATGTTTAGTATCCTATCCTTTATCCTATCTAAGTCCATGTTTTAGATTATTTTATCAAAACTGTGATAAATTTTACCATTTATTAAGAATTGTGTTCAAAGTGAATGGCTTTGTTTTGAAAATCTTGGATAGTTTATTATAATTTTATTTAGATGCTAAAGTTTATAGGTCACATTAGGAAGATACCCCTTATAAAAGGGTTTGTGGTTGTCTCTGGTGTCTTTTTGGTTTACCTTTCTTTTGTGTTTATTTTGAATTTTTTGCTTGATATTAACAAAGATGAAATAAAGGGTTTTTTTAGAAATTTTGGTGTTAAATTAGATTTTTCTAAGATAAAGGTTTCGTATAGTCTAAACATTTATGTGAAGGATTTGAATCTTTCGGTTGGTGATTTTTCATTTTATTCAAAGAATCTTGATTTTGGACTGGATTTGAGGAAAACGATTTCAGGGAAATTACAAGTTAGGTATGTTTATGTTTACGATGGAAATGTTGTAGTTCCTATTAGATCTGACAATCAAATTTCAAATGAAGTTGATTATGAAGATTTGGTAGCTAAGTTTCTTAATTACTCTGATAATTTAGTTTTTGATATCAAAAATTTAAAGTTAAGCTATGTCAATATCAGTGATGGGGTGACTAACGATTTATCTTTTAAGAAGCTTAATATTAAGGTTTTGAATGGTGATGTTGTTCTTTTTGATATATTTTCATCTCTTGGTTTTTCTCTGAAGAATTCAGATTCTTTAGCTAAAGCGGATTTGTTAGTTACGGGTATAGGTAAGTTTGTAGATGGAAAGCTTTCTAAAATAAGCGGGAAAGTATTATTTGAGAATCTAGAAGTTTTTGGGATTAAACTTAGAGATGTTTCTATTGTTTTTTTTGGTTCTAGCCAGAGAATTATAGGTACGGGGCTTAGTGACTACTATCAGATAGACTTTGAGTTTTTAAAAGATGGTACTTTTAGCTTAAATGCCAACATTTCAGGTTTAATTGAGAGTAATACTTTGATAATTAATACTTTTTATCCCATTTACAAGAGTACTGAGTTAGGTTTTGTGATAAATGATATCCTCAAGAATTCTACTTTGAAAGTAGTCATAAGTAATAATGGCTTTACTGATTTTGAGTTAAAATCAAGTAATACTTATGTTGTCTATAGGAATTTTAATAACAGTGAAACTTTAAGTTTCGTATATACAAATTCCATTAGGAATTTGAGAATTCGAAAAATTGATGATACTTTTGTTGTTTCAGGTTATAAACTAAAGGCGTTTAATAACAATGTTACATTTTCAGCATATCTTAATTTTGGGAATGGTAACATTAAATTGAGTAGAGGGGATTTATATGTAAACGGTGTTTACTTTGGTTTTCTGCGTGGCATAGATGTTTTTACTAATCGTGTAGTCGTTAGCAATAATTATCTCAGTGGTACATTGGATTTTGCTAGTCTTACGGGTAGTTTTAGATTAAGAGATATTTTTGTGGCTTCACTGCTGAGGATTTTTAATGTTAATTTACCGTTTTCTCTTGATGGTTTTGTGGACCTTAAAGTTTTTAGTAATTATGTATCTATGAATCTTTATTTCAGCTCTTTAGCTGGTAATGTGTTGATTAAATCAAATGAGATAGAAGTTAATAATTTTAACTTTGTGCCCTATGGCTTAGTGCTGGACGGTAAAGGTAGAATCACAAACGGAGGGTTTGCCTTTGAGTTGTTGGCAAAGTTGAAAAGCAATGATAGAGTGGAAACTATTCCAGTCAATTTAAGTTTGGTTAGCAATAAGTTAAGGATACTAGGTAAGGACAAAATATTTGTAGATGGTGATATTGAGAAAGAAATATTTGATGTGAGTTTGTATAACCTTTCTTTTGGAGGGGTTGAAGTAAGAAGTTTGAGTTTTGTTTCGTCTCTTAAGGATAGGAAAATTAAGGGTAAGGTTGATATGTCATTTCAAGGTTTTAACTTCAAAAGTAGTATTGGTGGTAACTTAGATGATATAAAGTTGGATGGGTACCTTTACTCCGAAAGTAAGAGTTTAAAGGTTTCGGGGAGGATTTCTCTTAGTGGTTCAGAAATTTTGGGTGATTTTAAGGTTGATAATTCCACTTTTGTTGTTTCTTTGGGGAAGGATAGTAAGATTTCAGTTAATGCTCAAATTAATAGGTTGTATGTTCCTAACTTGCTTGGAATACCTACTAAGACAATATCGGGTAGTGTCTTTTTGGTGCTTTCTTTGACTAAAACAAATGTTATTGATTCAATAGTTTATGCTAGGGGGTATTTGGTTTCTTACTTGAATGGGTTATTTTATAAATCTGATTTTTCCTTTTCGGTTGACGATACTAAAGTGAGCGTTTTTGGTAACTTATACAATTACTTTAATGTGATAAATGTAAAACTGAATTTGCCAAAGGTTAGTGGTGATGTTGTATTTTTAGCGCAGATTTTTCCTAGACTTAAGGTGAAAAGACAATTCACTAATTATATAGGTTTTAATGGAGTCTTGAATAATGGTGAATTGAGTGGTAAGTTATTTACTAGGATAATTGACTTTTCGGGGCTTAATGAGGTCTGGGATAGAAATTTGAGATGGGTTGGCAAGAGTATAGAGCTTTTTGGTGACGGTGATGGGCTTAATGCTTTTTTCTCAGGTGATACTCTGAATTTGTATTATGTGCGTGGTGGGAATGTTATTTACTCGGCTAGCGGAGTTAAAAACAAGGATTCTAGAGATTTTGAAGTTAGGTTGCAAGGGGTGATACCTCTTGAGTTCCTTTTGATTCCAGATTTTATAACGAAGGTTAAAGGATTGAGGCTTGTTTTGAATGATTTCAGAGTTATCATTTCTGATAAAAACGATTTTAATGTTTTTGGTAAAGCTAAGGTTCTGGGTGATTCTCTAAGAATAGTGCTTTCAAAGGATGAATTTAGAGATATTAGTGGTAGTGTTGTAGCTAATGGTAAAGATATAGGATTTGATAATTTATCAATTAAGAGTGGTTCAAGTACAGTGTATTTGTTAGGAGTTTTGAACATAAATAATATTTCTAACCCATTTTTGAATCTTGTTATTACTAATAGAGGTTATATAAATGGTTTTCTTGACATGGGGTATTTGAAGATAGAGGGTAAAGCTAACTTTGTTGTAAAGTTATCAGGTTTTTCTGATAATCCATACATTTCAGGAGTAGTTAATTTTATAAAAGGTTCAAAGGCTTATTACTTTTTCACTACATATTCACAACCAATTGTTGAGGATGAAGCGATTACTCCTAATTTTGCTCAAATATTAAATTTTGATAATTTCTCTATGAATTTCGATAGAAATTTGTATTTTAAGTCTGAAATAATAGAAGGTTATACGAAGGCTCCTTACTCAGTTCAAATAAAGGGCTCTGTGTTTAAAAATACCCTTTCTCTTGTTGGAGATTTTTTACTTGAGGAAGGAACCTTAAATTATTTGGGTAGAATTTTTAACATATCTGAGGTTAAAATTGTATTCACAGGTAAAGAGATGGATTTCGTTCCTTATGTGATAGGGGAATTCTTTAGATACTCTTTTGATTCATCAAGAAATGAACAGGTGAAGATAGTCATGAAAACGTCAGGTAGAGCTACGAGCTTGAATCCTACTTTTTATTCAGAACCTGAATTACCAATAAGTGAGATATCTAGGATTTTAGGATTTCCTATTACTTCTACAAATGTAGTAAGAGAGGGACTTGAGCTACTAGAGGCTATAGGGGTCTATGACTTTGTGTCTTACACCATGAAAAGCTATACTGGACTTGATATTTTTAGCATAAGGTCACCGTTTGTTTCTAGTTATTTGTTTAGTGTTATAGATAGGAATTACTCTTTATCGTATATTGATATGATAAGAGGTACAGAAATATCAATAGGTAAAAGTATTTTCCCTTGGCTTATGGTGGGGTATAGGCTAGGATTTGAGTATATAGGTAGTAGTTCTACAGAAGGGCAGTTTGTTCCTTTGCATAGCTTCTCATTAGGTTGGTCTTATAGAAATCTTCTTTTGGAATTTGAGTACAGTTCCTTTGCTTCGGAGAATAAAAAGATAGAGTACGAACCGAAAGTTGAATTAAAGTTCAATAGAAGATTCTAACATAGAGACATATGTCTATCCTATGTAAATGTGAAAAAGGTGTCTTATTTCAACTAAAATAGTTGAAAATAAATATGAATATGAAATTCATCAAGGTAGTTTACAGGTATTCGTTTTGGGTTCTTAGTGCTATTCTGCTTTACTTTTCTTTCCCTGACAAAGGAATACCATTTCTAGGACTTGTTTCTTTAGTGCCAGCAATCTACAGAACCTACAAAGATGGGTATATTTCAGTGCTAATGGGAACGCTAATCTTTAGTATTGTTTTTTGGGTACTTACTGTTGATTGGTTTACTTCGTTCCATCCTCTGGCACTATTTGGGATTTTGATACCTTTGTATCTCTACACAATGTTCCCTTTTGTAGTTTTAGCAATGATTTCTAAAGTTCACCCAAAGCCGATTTCCTTGATTACATTTCCATTTCTCTGGGCAGGAATAGAATTCTTGAGGGGGAGTGGTTTTTGGAGTCTGCCGCTTATATACCTAGCACACACTCAATACCACTTCATATTCTCAGATAACCTAATATTTAAACTGGTAAACGGTGCTATACCTTCATACGCAAACACAATAGGTGTTTTCGGTGTAAGTATACTAGTAGCACTTGTTAATACACTAGTGACAATCCAGATAGTTAAGCTTAAAGAGGAAATATCAATAAAAAGTTTCATACCATCACTAGTGGTACTAGCCATAATTTTAGGTGGAGTAGTTAATTTTTACTCAATAATAGAGTGGTACAATAAAGAAGAAGCAAAAGCGGAGAAAGTAAAATTTGGATTGATACAACCTAACTTCTCCCCGTGGGATAAACTTTTAGCAGGAGATTTTGAAAAGCTAAACGAAGTTAAAGAACTCTTTTCTAAAGCTTCAAAAGAAGCTGATGTAGTTGTGTCTTGCGAGTCAATTCTAAGAGACCCAGTAAATTATTATGTTTCCAGAGGTCGGAGGTTTGGCATAGAGGCGATGAGTATATCAAGGATAATTAAAAAACCCATAGTTCTCACATTCCCATACCTTGAGACTTATGTGACAAACACTTTTGTAGATATAAAAGGGAAGAAAATACCAATAAGCCAAGAAATTTACGATTACTATAATGCTGCACTTCTTCTAGACGAAGAAGGTAAAGAGTTAGCTAGATACTTCAAAGTACATACTGTTCCTTTTGGTGAATGGACACCGTTTGCGGAGTATGTACCGTATTTGAGAGAAACAATAAACGCAATTGTTGGTGGTGATTTAAAACCTGGTAAAGAGTTTGTAATTTTCAGTATTCAGGTGAAAAGGGTTGGGGGACCTACAGTTATTATTAATGCTGCACCAATAATATGCTTTGAAGACCTATACCCATACATAACGAAAAGGTATTCACTGATGGGAGCACAGATTCTAATGAACATGACAAATGACGGCTGGGCGAATAGTATAAAGAGCCAAAAACAACATCTTGTTGCTTCAGCTTACAGAGTTCTTGAAACCGGAAGACCATTACTAAGAGCAACAAACACAGGAACAACAGCTATAATATACCCAAACATGAGCATAAAAGTAATTGATGACTTCAAAAAATCCTACCTTGTTGGTGAAGTGCCAATTATAAACAAAGAAACAACAACACCATTCATGAAATTCGGAGACACCATAATAAACATTCTTATAATGGTGTGTTTCGTGTTGTCAATATCAACTGTTTGCATTAATGTTCAAAGGTTAAGGTAGACTTTGTTTCTCTGTAAATTTAAGGTTAAAGTTCTTACTTTATATTAGTGAAGGCTTTAGCCTTCATTAAAGTGTTTCTATTATTACTTTTTCTAAAAGGATGTTTTTTATATTTGTTGAGTTCCTTATGTTTTTTTCAAGAAGTAGTGAGAGTTTAATAAGTTTTTTTAGAGTGGTTTCGTCTATGTCTTTTAGTAGCTTTTTTATGTTTTTTACTTCAAAAGTTGATATTTCTAGTTGTTTTGCTATTTCTTCGTCAGTGGAAAACTTTTCAGAAAGTTTTTTTACATTTATTATTTTTTCTACTTGTCTGTATATTAGTAGCCCTAAAGCATATATGTTTTCTCCTTTTTCTATTATGTCGTTTAGTATGAGTAGAGCTCTGTGTTTTTCTTTCTTGATTATTGCTGATACTAGCATGAAGATGTCACCTTCGCCAGATTTTAGGAATAGTGCTTCCATAGCATCTTTTGCTTTTATCATCCCACTTGTTTGGAAATAGTTTTTCACGTAATTTATGTCTTCATATAACCCGTTTGGATCGTTTCCGTTCCTTTCGATCAGAAATTTTATTATCTCTTCTGAAGGTTCTATTTGGTTCTTTAACAGTAAGTTTTTTACATACTCTGGTAAGCTGCTTTCAAAGACTTTCCAGAATGTTTTTACTTCCCCGCCTTTATTTTCAATAGCTAAGGATATGTTTTTATCAAATTTGTAAGGTGATAGGTTTGAGGTTATTATAACTAATGTGTCTTCACCTACATTTGATATTCCGGAGATTGTAATTTCTCTTTCTATTTTAGTCAATGGCTTATTGGCTTTAAGGATGACTATCTTTTTTTCTCCGAAGAGCGAGGAAGATGTACAGTGTTCTACAAAAGTTTTTAATCCTTTATCATCATCTGTTTCTAGGTCTATATTTATGATTTGAACGTTTTTGTCTTTACTAAAGTTAGAGATGAGTTTTTCTATGTATTCTTCTTTTTCAGTTTCATTCTCCCCCAATAGTAGGTATATTTCTTTTTTTGGTTTTTGTTGTGTTTGTTTCATTGCCGCCTCCTAGTATTGTTCTAATGAAGTTTGTTGTTGTGTAGGCTCCGTAATTCTCTCTCCATCCCTTGTACATAAGTGATGAAGCATTCAAAGCAAATTCATCAATAATTTGGTACCTCACTTTGTCTAGAAACTCATCTCTTAAGAATGATTTGTATAGTATCTCTTGTGAGATGTTTGTTATTAATGTTTGTGTTAGTGAATAATTGGAGATTATAAATTCGTTGCTTATGGTTTCTAGTCTGATTGTACCTATTATGTCTACTCTAACGATTGATGTGTTAGTGTTTGGAACTATTACTTCGCTCATTTTTTCTACTGATACGCTTGCTATGAGGTCATAGTTATCGCTTTCGGTTGGTATGAATTCCGTTGATGAGAGTATTTTTGAGTTAAGAGCATTCATAAGGTATACAAAATGTTTTGGTTCAACATTTCCGGCATTTGAAATATTTACTTTTATACTTTTTCTTGAAGTTTGGGCTTCCACATTCTGGGATTCAAACTTTATATTTCTCCCGCTACATGACAAAATTAAGAATGAAACCATTAATAATAACACCATTAATAATGGTATTAGTTTTTTCACAAAACTATGATAAAAAAATTTTTTTTACTCTTTCAAACCTAGAGTATTGTGCTAAGTAGCACATTGTGCTAAATAGCACTAAGTGCTAAGTAGCACTTGTGCTTAAAGCACTTCTCTTAATATTATAGAGATTGAAGAGAGACGGAGTCTCTCTTCAAATAGTTAGGGCGGGTGGGTGGGACTACTCAAAGTAAGGTGCTAAAGACACATTGTGCTGAGTAGCACTAAGTGCTAAGTAGCACTTATGCTTATTTTAACTTGAAAAATGTATTTAACATTTTAGACACTTTTAGAGGTATGGATTTGAGAAAGGTATTTTATGTAGTTTTGCTTTTGTTTTCTGTTTTTGTGGTTTTCAGTTGTTCTAGAGGGAGTTCTCTAAGGAATGAGGAGACGATAGTTTTGACTTTGTCTCAGGAGCCTCAGACGCTTAATCCTGTTTCTTCGCTGGATGTTTACTCTTCAATAGTTATAAATTTTGTTTATGACTCACTTTTTGATGTTAATGAAAAGTTGGAGCTTGTGCCTAAAATTGTTGATTCTTTTGAGGTTTATCAAAATTCAACTCTCTTTAGGTTCAAGTTAAAGACAAATGTTTACTGGCATGATGGTGTTAACCTTACGGCTGATGATATAATTTACACTTATTCAATGATTACTAACCCTATTTCTAGGGCTTTTAACAAGGTTGCACAGTATAAAAATGTTCTTTATGTAAAGAAGATAGATAAGTATACCTTTGAGGTTAAGTATAGAGAGCCTTATGCTCCGGCACTTGAGAGTTGGGCAATGACACCAATACCAAAACATATTTTTGAAAAGGAAGATTTCCAGAATTCCCAATACAATAGGTATCCAATTGGTAGTGGTCCTTATAGAGTAAGTAAGATAGTTGAGGGGCAGTACATAGTTTTGGAAAAGGTAACTAATTATTGGGATAAGGAAAGTGAACCAAAGATATCAAAAATAGTTTTTAGAATGATAAAAGATCCAACTGTTGAGTTTAACGCTTTGAGGATAGGGGAGACTGATTTAGCAGGTATTAGACCTGTTGATTGGGTTAATAAGGTCAATGAGCCTTGGTTTAGAAACAAGTTTAACGCTTTTGCTTATTATACTCTCAATATCTCTCAGATTGCACTTAACCTTAGGGATGGAATCCTCTCTGATAAGAGAGTGAGGAAAGCATTAGCTCACTCATTGAATAAGAAGCAGATTTTAGAAAGTATTTATTATAACTTGGCTGAGCCACTCACGGGACCTTTTCCCCCAAATAGCTGGGCTTTTAACCCTGAGGTGAAAGATTACGAATTTGACTTGATGAAAGCTTCTAAGCTTTTAGATAGTGCTGACTGGAAAGATGTTGATGGTGATGGTGTTAGAGAAAAGAATGGTAAAAAGTTAAAGTTGGAGTTGATTATACCTCAAGGTTCTGAAACAGGTATCAAGATAGGGGAGATATTCAAGGAAGATTTAAAAAAGGTTGGTGTTGACTTAGAAATAAGGGTTCTTGATTGGTCGCTTGTTACCAAGAAAATAGATGATAGGTCGTTCCAGATGGTAATGTTTGGCTGGAGTCTATCCATAGACCCTGACCCTTATGATATATGGCATTCTTCACAAATTACTAACGGTATAAACTACTCTAGCTATTCAAATCCAATAGTTGATAAGTTATGTGAGGAAGGTAGAAGAGTTTTTGATAGAGAGAAGAGGCAGAGGATTTACTTTGAGGTTCATAAAATAATAGCTGATGATTTGCCTTACTTGTTCCTTTTCTCTAGGGCTTCGCTTGTTGGTGTGAGTAAAAGAGTAGAAGGTGTTAACCCTTCTGTTGCCGGTATATACTACAACTTCAAGGATTGGTGGCTGGAAGTACCTAAGTAGATGGATGTAAAACTAGTAAGAGTTATAAAGACTTTTGGTGATTTTGCTTTAATAAACATAGAAGGTAGAGAGCTTAAAGCTAAGGTTGAAGGTAAAATACCTAGTAACCAATTCTTAGGTGAAATTTCCAACAAAGACGGTAAAGTAGTTATAAAAGTTGTTGATGGTGCTATCATTTCCAAGGGAAATGAGATATTAGCTAACCTTGGTTTAAGATCTACAAAGAGTAATGTTTTTGCTTTGGATGTTTTTAAAGGAATTCTTTTACCTATAAGGTATGATTTTTTTAGATTGATGGAAGTGTACTCTCTACCACCTTTGATTTTGGGGCTTTTGATCAAAGCTAAGAATGGAGAGGTTAGGAGGGAAGAGTTAGCCTTAGTTAGAGAAGTTTTTAATGAATACAGAAAAGGTAATTTTACTGATGATGAGTTAGAAATTTTCCTTAATTCTTTATTTTTTGGTAGTATCAATGATAAAAGGTTTTTGGTGTTGGGGTTAGGTGAAGATGAAAAAGAAAAGTGGTTTGGGTATGTTGAGTATGAGGATCGTAGTTTTAGAAAGTTGGTTTTGACAACGGAGATTGACGGTATAGCTATTTACATAGTTTTTGAGTTTCTTTCGAATTCTTACAGGTTAGACATACGTTTTTATGGTGACATAACTATAAATCCTTCTGCTTCGAGTTATCTTAAGGAAAAACTTGAGGAAATTGGTGTATCTCCGATTTTTGTTAATATAGCTGTGGGGGGAGATTATGAAGAAAGCGGTAGCTCTGAAATATGACGCTCAAGAGATGTCAGCGCCTCAGGTTATATCCAAAGGGGTTGGCTTACTTGCCGAGAAAATAATAAAAATAGCTGAAGAACATAATATACCGATTGTTAAATCCGAGGTTGTTGACCCTTTGATGACTATAAGCTTGAGGTCGGAAATACCTCCAGAACTCTACGAGGCGATTGCTGAAATAATTGCTTATGTTTATAAACTAGTTAGAGAAAGTAAAGGGAAGAACTAATAAGGCTGAGCCCCCAGGGGGGACTGGGGACCGAGATGGGGGTGTGATGAATATACTAAGTCCATTAATATAATAATAAAATTTTTTCAAATTTCCAAATTTTTTTTTCAATATAGTTAAAAAGAGATCTTTCATTTTTAGGTGTATGGTAATTAAGTCTTTTCAGGAATTTCAGACAAGGTATTTATTTTTTAGCAGAGAGGCGTAGCCTCTCTGGTAGTGAAATTTTATTTCTATTCAGCAACTTCAACTTCTTTTTTCTCAAGTTCTTCTAGCATGTCTTGAGTTATTCTCATTGAGCAGAAGCCGGGACCACACATTGAACAGAATCTTGCTCTTTTGTATGGATCATCAGGTAATAATTCATCGTGGTACTTCCTTGCTGTTTCAGGGTCAATTGCTAATTCAAATTGCCTTAGCCAATCAAAATTGAACCTTGCTTTTGATAGCTCTAAGTCCCATTCTTTTGCTCCCGGTATGCCTTTAGCGATGTCTGCAGCGTGTGCTGCTATCCTATAGGCTATTATTCCTTGCTTTACATCCTCGGGGTTTGGCAGTCCTAAGTGTTCTTTGGGTGTTATGTAACAAAGTAGTGCTGCTCCGTACCATCCCGCTAGTGCTGCACCTATTGCTGAAGCTATGTGGTCATATCCTGGTGCTACATCTATTACTAATGGTCCTAATACGTAGAATGGTGCTTCGTGACAAATTTCCTGCTGTATCATTATGTTAAATTGTATTTGATGGAGAGGAACATGTCCGGGTCCTTCTATCATTACCTGTACGCCTTTTTCCCATGCTTTTTTAGTTAGTTCCCCTAGAGTTCTAAGTTCTGCTAGCTGTGCTGCATCTGTTGCATCCTCTATACATCCAGGTCTTAGTGCATCACCTAAACTTATAGTTACATCGTACTTTTTACATATATCTAGAACTTTGTCAAAGTGTGTGTACAGTGGGTTTTGTTTACCTTTTATTGTCATCCACTCAGCCATTATTGAGCCACCTCTACTGACTATTCCGGTTATTCTGTTTTTCGTTAGTGGTATATATTCTTTTAGTATCCCAGCGTGTAAAGTCATGTAATCAACACCTTGTTGTGCTTGTAGTTCTATTATTGATAGAATGTCGTCTTCGGTTATATCTTCGATTTTTTTTCTTTCCTTTAGTATCTGGTATATTGGTACTGTTCCTAATGGCATTGTTGCTTCTTTTATTAGTGTTACTCTTATTTCGTCTAGATTGCCACCTGTTGATAAGTCCATTACGGTATCAGCACCGTATTTTTTGACATGATTTAGTTTCTCAATTTCTTCGTTCACATTTTGCGAATTTGCTGAGGTACCAATGTTAGCATTAATTTTAGTTTTGAAAAACTTACCTATGACAATTGGGCTTAGCGAGATGGATAGATGATTGATGTTTGCAGGTATTATTGCTCTGCCTCTTGCTACCTCTTTTCTCACGAACTCAGGTTCTACACCTTCTTTTTGTGCGGCAATGTACATTGCCTCTGTAATTGTGCCCTCACGGGCATAATCCATTTGTGTTTTATTATTTAACATACAAACCTCCCTACGCTAGTATTACCTAGATCAGGTTCAAAGGGTCTCCTGCAGAAAAGTTAGCAGGACTCTCAGCTCGGTTACCCCCGAGCTCCCCCGTTTTGTACCCAATCTTTACTATATAAGATAATAATTTCCCATCTTAAAAGTCAATTAATTAAGGAGAGTGTTTCAAAATTATTTTTTGATCGGAATTAAATTTGGACTTGAAATTCCTTTCTTTGGAATTTCTACATAATTTTAACTTATATTTTGTTTATTCTATTGAATGTTCAATTCCGAAAGGAGTTTTTTGATTTTTGGAACAATCTCTCAAAATACTTGAATTTTTATATTACTTTATTCATAATTCTTTTCCTAGAAGGGAAGGGGTGGGTTATGTATAGGAGAGTTTTGAGCTTTTTAATGGTTTTGTTTGTTTTGAGTGTTTTGATTTTCTTTTTTAGTTGCTCATTGTCGCCTAGACTTACAAAAGTACCTGATACAACTCCTCCCAGTGTTACTATTAAATTTCCAACGAATGGTCAAATACTTTTTACAAATGAGATAACTATTACTGGTACAGCTAGTGATGAAGGAAGTGGTGTGAAGGAAGTATGGTTGAGTGTGAATGGTGGTGGTTATGGTAAGGTTAATGGAACGACTAGTTGGAGTACGAATGTTACGGTTAATTATGGTAATAACACGATAAGTGTTTATGCTGTTGATAACTCAAACAATGTGAGCACAACGAACACTGTTAGTTTTGTTGTTGGTGATACGAATAAGCCTTCTGTGAGTATAACGACTCCGACGAATGGTCAAGTGCTTTATGATAACAGAATTACTGTTAGTATTACTGTTAGTGGTACGGCTAGTGATGAAGGAAGTGGGGTGAAGGAAGTATGGTTAAGTGTGAATGGTGGTGATTATGGTAAGGTTAATGGAACGACTAGTTGGAGTACGAATGTTACGGTTAATTATGGTAGTAACACGATAAGGGTATATGCTGTTGACAACTTAGGTAATGTGAGTGATACGAACACTGTTAGTTTTGTGGTTGATGCTGATACGAATAAGCCTTCTGTGAGTATAACGACTCCGACGGATGGTCAAGTGCTTTATGATAACAGAATTACTGTTAGTGGTACGGCTAGTGATGTGGGAAGTGGGGTGAAGGAAGTATGGTTGAGTGTGAATGGTGGTGCTTATGGTAAGGCTAATGGAACGACTAGTTGGAGTACGAATGTTACGGTTAATTATGGTAGTAACACGATAAGTGTTTATGCTGTTGACAACTTAGGTAATGTGAGTGATACGAACACTGTTAGTGTTTTTAGAGATTATGTAGTGTTTGTATCTACTGGTGGGAATGATGCTAATTCGGGTGGGATTAGTCATCCATTTAGGAGTATTAATGTTGCAATGGGTCACATAAGTGCTAGCATTACTGCAAGTGTTACTGTAACGGTAAAGGTTGGTTCTGGGGTTTACACTCCTGGTAATGGCTTAAGTAGTAGTGGTTCGGGTTTTGTAATAAATAGACCTAATGTGATAATAAGTGGTGGATGGAATAGTGATTTCAGTAGTGTGGTAGGTAAGAGTGAGTTAGATGGGAACAATAGTTTGTATCATGTAGTGATGATAACAAATGTGACGAATGTGAGACTTGAGAATTTGGTGATAAGAGGAGGGAATGCGAGTGGTAGTAATCCTGATGATAGAGGTGGTGGGATATATGTTTCAAATGTTAGTTATTTAGTGATAGAGAGCAATGTTGTGATTAGCAATAATAGTGCTGATTGGGGAGGAGGGTTGTATTTGTATTATTCAACAAATAACACGATAAGTGGTAGTGTGTATGGTAATAGTGCTACTTGGTATGGAGGCGGGTTGTATTTGTATAATTCACCAAATACCACGATGAGTGGAAGTGTGTATGGTAATAGTGCTAATAATGGAGGAGGGGTGTATTTGCGGAATTCACAAAATATCACGATAAGTGGTAGTGTTTATGGTAATAGTGCTCTTACTGGAGGAGGGTTGTATTTGGAGCTTTCAACAAATACCACGATAAGTGGTAGTGTGTATGGTAATAGTTCTACTCATCATGAAGGAGGAGGAGGAGTGTATTTGTATTATTTAACATATACCACGATAAGTGGAAGTGTGTATAGTAATAGTGCTTATTATGGAGGAGGGGTGTATTTGGCTGGTTCATCATATACCACGATAAGTGGAAGTGTGTATGGTAATAGTGCTTATTATGGAGGAGGGGTGTATTTGAGAAATTCAATAAGTAACACGATAAGTGGAAGTGTGTATAGTAATAGTGCTAGTGGAGGAGTAGGAGGAGGGTTGTATTTGTGGTATTCAACAAATACCACGATAAGCGGTAATGTGTATGATAATAGTGCTAGTGGAGTAGGAGGAGGGTTGTATTTGGTTAATTCAACAAATACCACGATAAGTGGAAGTGTGTATGGTAATAGTGCTGGTTGGAATGGAGGAGGGTTGTATTTGGATCTTTCACCAAATACTACGATAAGTGGTAGTGTTTATAGTAATAGGGCTACTTATGATGGAGGGGGGTTGTATTTGTGGTATTCAACAAGTAACACGATAAGTGGAAGTGTGTATGGTAATAGTGCTGGTGCTGGAGGCGGGTTGTATTTGGATAATTCACCAAATACCACGATAAGTAGTAGTGTGTACGGTAATACTGCTACTAGTAATGGAGGAGGGTTGTTTTTGGTTAATTCAACAAATACCACGGTAAGTGGTAGTGTTTACAGTAATTATGCTTCTAGAGGAGGCGGGTTGTATTTGGATAATTCACCAAATACCACGATAAGTAGTAGTGTGTACGGTAATACTGCTACTAGTAATGGAGGAGGGTTGTTTTTGGTTAATTCAACAAATACCACGGTAA
>Ga0308410_1000023_pt1 | contig 62755 bp, 52 predicted proteins | sample HotsprOSTMatCore_FD_203467 | JGI IMG/M metagenome (GOLD analysis project Ga0308410, IMG submission 203467) | Hot spring phototrophic mat microbial communities from Octopus Spring, Yellowstone National Park, Wyoming, United States -... | ecosystem: Environmental > Aquatic > Thermal springs > Hot...
CAAGTTTTTCCTAGGAATTTGTAAAGAATTCGTAAAGTTTAAATAAACCTAGGAGAGGCGAAGCCTCTCTTAAAAGAAAATGGAAAAAACCGAACTTCTACATTCAAAATTACTTAAGGTAACGAGCCATGATAGATTTACACATGCACACCTTTTTGAGCGATGGGGAACTATCCCCAAACGAGCTAGTCCAAAGAGCTAGAAAAATTGGATACTCAGCAATGGCAATAACAGACCATGTTGATATATCAAATGTTGAGATAGTCGTAAAGGAAATAGTTAAGTTCTGCGAAGAAGCAAAAAACTACTATACTGACATAATAGTTTTGCCGGGAGTTGAGATAACCCATGTACCACCTCACCACATAAACGAGATTGCCGAGTTTGCCAAAAAACTAGGGACGAAAATTGTAGTCGTTCACGGTGAAACGATCGTCGAGCCAGTTGAGCTAGGAACAAACAGAGAAGCAATAAAAAGCAAGTATGTTGATATACTGGCACATCCAGGGCTTATATCAGAAGAAGACGTAATCCTAGCTAAGGAAAACCAAAAATACCTTGAAATTACAGCGAGGAAAGGGCATTCAATAACAAACGGACATGTTGCCAAACTGTGTAAGAAGCACAACGTAAAAATGGTAATAAACACAGATACCCACTCACCAGAAAACCTAATCACTGACGAAACAGCTAGGAAAATACTTAAAGGTGCCGGCTTGGACGACTCAGACATCATAACAGTCTTTCAGAACTCCCTAGAAATAGTAAAGAAATACAACTCTTAGAACATCACAAAACCAAAAAAAATTTTCATCTTTCTTCAATATTGCTAAATAGCACCTTTCTAATTAGGTGCTATAAGCACCTAATCAAATTGAAATTAATCAGCAGGTGAATTAATAATTTTCTTTCATTCTTACTTTTGGGGTTAAAGGTATGGTAAAGGGAATCAATGTTGAAAATTTAAATCTTTCTGAAGAGGCAAAAAGGAATCTGAGTGTATGGCTAAACTTTGGTGAGGATGTAAAAGAGGAAATACAAAGGTTACTGAACGAAGGCAATATAAAAGAACTAGAGGATAGATTCTATAAAAAACTAGAGTTTGGCACCGGCGGAATGCGCGGCAAAATGGCAATAGGCACAAACAGAATGAACAAGTACACCGTCATGTTTGCTACACAAGGACTCGTTAACTATGTTAAAAGTGTAAAACCTAACAAAAAGCTCTCTTGTTTCATAGAGTATGACACAAGGAAAAATTCTTACGACTTCGCAATAGAAGCAGCTAAAGTATTGCTTGCTAACGATATTGATGTTTACATCCTGAAATTACCGATGCCTACTCCGTTCTCTTCTTTTGGTATCAGATACTACAAAACAGATTTCGGAATAATCCTGACAGCATCACACAACCCACCAGAGTACAACGGATACAAAGTTTACTGGGATGACGGAGCACAAGTTGTAGCACCACATGACAAAGCAATAATTGACGAAGTGTACAAAATAGACGATATCTCAAAAGTAAAAACAATATCAAATGACGAACTAACAAATTCAACAAAGTTACACTACGTTTTGGAAGAATTAAAAGAAGCATACCTAAGGGTAATGAAAGTCAACTTAAGCGAAATCTACGATGTTGATGACACTTCATATAGAAATAACATTAAGATAGTTTACACACCTCTACATGGAACATCAATAAACCTAACACCTGATGCCTTAATGTACATTGGATTTGAAAACATATACTTAATTGAAGAAGAAACTACAACTGACGGTACATTCAGTGTAGTTCCTTCTCCTAATCCAGAAGATGATAATTCATTCAAAAACAGCATAGAGCTAGCTAAGAAAGTTGGTGCTGATGTATTCTTTGCTTCTGACCCTGACGCTGATAGAGTAAGATCAGGAATAAACATAAACGGTGAAATAACTCTCTTTTCTGGCAACCAACTCTCTTCAATGATGCTAAACTGGATATTATCTAATCTTCTTAGAAGAGGAAGGTTACCCGAAAATGGCTTTGTTGTAACAACGATAGTAACAACAGATTTAATCCAGAAAATCGCCCAAAACTACGGAGTTGAAACATACCTTACACTAACTGGCTTCAAGTACATTGGTGAGAAAATAAGAGAATTTGAAGGTAAGAAAAGGTTCGTATTCGGATGCGAAGAGAGTATAGGCTACCTCTACGGAACAGATGTAAGAGACAAGGACTCAGTAATATCAACATGTATAATAAGCCTAATGGTGGAAGACCTAAAAAAGAGAGGTTTAACACTTAAAGACTATCTCTACGAGATATACAAAATGTACGGAGTACATATCGAGAAACTAGAATCAATAGAACTTGAAGGAATAGAAGGACTCAAAAAAATGAACGAAATAGTCAATAAACTGAGGAAAGAAAAACTACCAGAATTCAATGGACTCAAACCCTTAACAAGAATAGACATTAAAAACAGGACAATAGAGGATTTCACCACAGGTGAAATTAAGGAATATGCCACCGATTTACCAAAGTCCGATGTTATAATCATAAATCTAGAAGGGCAAAACAAATTTATAGTGAGACCATCAGGAACAGAACCAAAGTTAAAAATATACTTCTTCAGTAAGTTCGACAATGATATAACGAAAATTGAAGAGTACAAAAAAGAAGCAGAAAAACTAGTAGAGAGTGTCAAAAGCTACATACTAAGCTAATATGCCAGTTTTCCTAAAGAAAATAGAACTCTTCGGCTTCAAATCGTTTGCTGACAGGACAAAATTAGAATTCATTTCTACAATTACAGGTATTGTTGGTCCAAACGGCAGCGGTAAAAGCAACATAATTGACGCAATAAGGTGGTGTCTCGGAGAAAACAGCCCAAAAACCCTAAGAAGCTCAGGCTTCGAAGATATACTCTTTTCAGGCTCACAGTACAGACAACCCCTAAGCGTAGCAGAAGTTTCATTACTCTTTGATAACTCAACTAGAATACTACCTATACCACTTGATGAAGTAGAGATAACAAAAAGATACTATAGGTCAGGTGAAACAAAAACACTTATCAACAGAAATGAAACTAGAGTCAAGGATGTTATTAATCTCTTTCTAGGAACAGGCTTCGGCAAAGAAGGATACTCAATAATTGGACAAGACGAAGTCGATAAACTCGTAGTAGGTGACCCATCCGAAAAAAGAAACTACATTGACGAACTACTAGGAATATCAAAAGCAAAATTCAAAAAAGGAGAAGCTGAAAAAAGATTAAAAGAAATAATTCTTGACCTAGAGAAAATTTCTATTTCTCTCGAACAAACCGAAAGAGAATACTTTAAACTCAAGGAGCAGTCAGAAAAAGCAAAAAAATACAAAGAACTTCAAAACCAAATTGAACTATACGAAAAGGCTATCAATAGGTTCAACCTAGAAAAATACAAACAAAAGCTAAACACTCTAGAAAAAGAAAAAAGCAAAGCAATAGATGAAATTGAAGAAATACTAAAGAAAATTGGTGAAATTGAATCAAAAATAAAAGATGTTGATAACGAACTTCAAACATACTTGGCAATACTGGAAGAAAAAAGAAGGAAACTAGGAGAAGTTGAAAAGAACATTAATGAAAAGGAAGTAGAAAAAAGAGAAATACTCTCAAAAGTAGAGCTAAGTAACCGCCTCATAGATTCATTAGAAAAAGAAAAAGATAATCTAGAGACAAGAAAAAAAATTCTCTTAGAAGAAAGAGAGGTTATCTCCTCAAAACTCTCAAAAATCCTTGAAATCATACCAGAAATATCCCAAAAAGCATCAAATCTAGAAGAAGAAATAAAAAGGTTAAGTAAAGAACTAACTCTAAACGAAGAGGAAAGAGCAAAAATCTACGAATTGGTAAACTTCTGTAACAAAACACTCAAGGACATAGAAATTACTGAAAACGAAATTAGTAGTAGCTTAGCAAGAGAAACAGAAATAGAAACAGAAATATCTTCTTTAACTGATAAAATTTCTGATCTCAAAAGCAAACTCTCAGACATTGAAATTCAAAAGGAAGATAAAACCATCAAAATTGAAAGCCTGAGAGAGCAAAGAGAAGAACTAAAAGAACAGATAACCCAACTCAAAAAGTACATAGCTACCTCTAGTGATGTAATAAAAGAAACCCAAAACATGATTAAAGAACTCACCACTGAGTCACAAAAGCTATTCGATGAGTTTTCAAAAGAAATTGGAAGGAATGCACTAATCGTAGGTGACTTCATAAAAAGAGCTAAGGAAATCTCCAAACTCATAATAAACAAGTGCGAACTAATAGCAAACTCCCCAGAACCAGCAAAAATAGCAAAGGAAATAAAAGATTCAGCTAACGAGCTATTAAATAGTTTATTTCTACTCCCATCATCCATAAGCAGCGACTTCTTCACAAAAAGAGAAAAAATAGACAAAGAAATATCATCACTAAGATCCAAATTAGAAACTTTAGTTGAAGAAGTAGAAAGCGAAAAAAATCACCTCTCAGAACTAACCGAAAAATTGAACATAATTGAAAAAAATATCTTCTCACTAGAAAGAGAACTCTCTTTCTTAGAAAGAGAATTCAAAACCCTGGAACAAAACATCATTTCCTACGAAGAAGAGCTAAACTACAAATACAACGAACTAGAAAAACTAAAAACAAAAAGAACTAACCTAATTAAAAGAAGAACAGAAATAGTCACAAAAACCATAGAAACCCTAAGTGCTCATAGCACCAGTACTTACAGCATCCCCTCCTACAACGCTGACATATTAAAAACACTAAAGGCAGACGATGAAGAATTTTTTAAGCTAAGAAAAGTTATTGAAGAAGTTCTAAAAAATTTAGACTTCAACATAATCAATAATTCAATAAACCAACTCAAGCATCAGATTAGCCAAAGACAAGCAGAGTTTAACCAGCTTCAAAACTCTCTAACAAAGGCACAAACTGAGAAAGAAAATATTTCAAACAGGCTAGATAACATAGAAAAGGAAGTAAAAGAAATAAATAACCGAATAAGCAAAATAGAAAGTGAGACAAAGGAGCACATAGAGAATATACAAAAGCTAAAGCTTTTACTTCCATCTAAAGAGGAAGAAATCTCTAAACTCAAAAACTCAAAAGATGAACTACTCAAGGAAATAGGCGAATACTCTGTCAAAGTCAAAGAACTAAACGAAGTTTTCAAAAACTACATAAAAGAACTTAACACACTAAAGGACGAAGAAATAAACAAAAACAAAGTTCTACATGAACTAATCGGTAAAATAGAAATCACCAACAATCAGATAGAGAAACTAAAAAACAGCATCTTCGAAAAGTATGGCTCAAACATTGAAACCATTGAACTACCGGAAGACTTTGAGCCAAACGAATATCATAGAAGACTAGAAAACCTCAAGAGGGAAATAAACAATTTGGTAAATGTCAACTTCTCCGCAATTGACGAGCTACCAGAAGTAGAAGAAAGATACAAGTTTTTGAAATTCAACTATGATGACCTTCTACAAAGCAAAGAAAAACTAGAAGGTGTAATATCTGACATAAACAAAGAAATAGAAACGATAATTTCTTCTTCCATACAAAAGGTAGAGGAAGTCATAACTACCGTATTCAAAGAGGTTTTCGGTGGCGGAGGAGTAAAGATAGAGCTAGACAATAACGATTTAGTCGAGGGAGGAATAGAATTCATAGTAAACATACCAGGCAAAAAGATAAAAAACATACTTCTACTGTCAGGTGGCGAAAAGGCTTTAGTAAGTATAATTCTGATTTTCTCAGCACTTATGATAAAAAATACACCTCTTGTCATACTTGATGAAGTGGATGCACCTTTGGATGACGAAAACAACGAAAGATTCAAAAGACTAATAAAAGCTTTTGAAAGTAAAACACAGTTCATAATAATATCTCACAATAAATCAACCTTGGACATATGTAACACTATATACGGTGTGACAATGGAAGAAAAAGGAGTTTCAAAAGTTGTATCATACCAATTAAAAAACGCTGAAGTTCTGTTCTAATCGAAGTACTTCTTATACACCTCAACTATACCACTTATGAACTTGTCAAACGAATAATAATCAAGATACTTGCTTAGTAACATTTTCTTCTGCTCTCTCAGATCACTGTTGTTTATAAATAACTCAATTTTTGATGCTAGTTCACTGTGAGAATGCGGATCAAAAAACACATCTTCATCAGCATCAAAGAACAACTCCTTACTAACTGGTATATTAGACACTAAAGGCAAAGTACCAAACTGCAAACTTTCAAACGGTACAAACCCAAACCCCTCATAAAGAGAAGGAGAAACCGTCAAAACAGCATTCCTGTAAAGAAAAGAAAGGTAACTATAAGGTATATTTTCTAGCAAAAGTATCCTTTCCCTGATTTGAGAGGTCTCGACTATTTTGTCCAAGTAATCATATTTTTCAAATTTCTTCCCTACTATCACTAATCCTAATTCTGGATACTTATCCTTGAGGATCTCTAAAGACTTTACAACTACACCAAAATTCTTGTGAGGCTTTCTATTCCCAACACATAAAACATAAATCTCAAAAGGCTTTGTATAATTCTCTTCACCTTCATTATCTCTATTACTAATCTTCGGTACAGGATTATGTACAACGAAAACTTTGTTTTCGTTAACTTTACAAAAGTTAAGTAACTCATTTTTCACAAAATTTGACACACATATCACTGCTTTAGCATTTCTAACAGCATTTTCCAAAACCATTTTACCCACAGCCTGCTTCACTTTACTTGAATAACCAAACCTGAACTGTATTAAGTCATGCACAGTTACAACATAAGGCATAACAGAAAAAAACGATTTACTATAGTTTAGATAATGTACAAAATCAAAACTATCCTTATTCCTAAGCTCCATAAAAAATGTATCTATCTGCTCCCTAAGAGAGTATATAGAATCCGATAAACTTATAACCTTTACATCACCACCAAAAAACTTTCTTATGTCTTCTGGCTTACCCGCTAAAGCAATATCTAATTGCAATTCTTTATAATCTAGAAGGCCATTAACCAAGTTTCTTGTATAAGTGCCAATTCCTGTTCTAGCAACATTCCTAGCATCAATTATTACCTTCATTTAAGTTCCTCTTCCTTTACTGGTCTCACAATGAATATTTTTGTCTCCTCAGAGAGTTTTATTGTCTCACCATCATCTATTTTTGTTCCAAATTCGTCATACACAACTTTAACCACAGGTCTGAAAGGCGATATAGGGTCAGAAGATATCACTTTAGCTATTGCTCTAGTATTAAGCATCACATAAGAGCCAACAGGATACACCGACATCATCCTGAGGAAAACCTTAAGTATGTCAGGGTCAAATTTCGTACTACCTTCTGTGAGTATTGCTCTCATCGCCTCAAATGACATCATTCTATCTCTGTATACCCTCTTTCTTGTCATTGCCTCGTATGTATCGACTATTGCTGCAACTCTAGCATACTCGGATATCTGCTGTTTCTGTAGATTTCTTGGATACCCCGTTCCATCCCATCTTTCATGATGCTCTAAACAAACTCTACCAACCTCAGGAGACATGTTGTTTTCTTGTACCACCGCCTTATACCCCAAAACAGTATGCGTCTTTATCTTGTTATACTCCTCATCTGTTAATTTCGTCTCCCTCTCCAATATGCTCATAGGTATAAAAACCATACCTATATCCATAAGCAGTATCCCCGTGCCAAGCAACTTGAGCTTAGATTCTGGATAATTTATTTCTTTACCCAGGAGTAGCCCGAGTATTGTTGCATTAAGAACATGAGTTGGCAAATATTTAGTCTTGTCAACAATGTTTATCAAATTCAAAAAGATATTCTTATCTCCTACTTCCGAAATTTTGTCAATTACCTTTTCAACTATATTTACAACCTTCTCAGGTAATATCTCTTTGTTAACCTTGTAATTTGTATACACACTCTCTACGCTATCAACCAACGACTTATAGAAAGTCATCAACTCCCTTGCTGATGACTCAACCCTATCAACCAATGGCACCTCTTCCTGAATTTTCACAACTCCTTTAAGTTCACCGGTAGTCTCAACGAACTTAACCCCCTTTTTCTTCAAGTTCTCTATGTCCTTAGAAGTTATCGGGGTATTGGGCTCGGCAATAATCTCATAGTTATCACCAAATACAGTTCTAGTAAACACCATTCCAGGCTTAAGTTCCTCGATTGGTATTTTCTTCATTTGTGGCATCTCAGGCATATCACTCTCCTAACTTGGTATAGTAATTTTTTATAATGATTCCGTCATATTCAACATTGCTGCTTTCACTCACTATCACCCCTTCAACTCCAAAGTACTTTATCGCCTTTATAACATATTCGTAATGAAATTGACTCTCTTCAAATGTAACATGGTATTTCTCCCCCTTGCTACCATACTCCATACCACTTATGTGCATATGCATATTCTTCAAAGCGAACTCTCCGAGTTCATTACCTATGTACTCAAAAATACCGAATATCTCCTTCTCAGTATTATATCCCCCTATACTTCTCGCATAGAGATGCGCGAAATCTATACAGGGCAAAACATTAGGGAAATGTTTTGATACCTCCACTATCTCTTCAAGTGAACCAAACTGTGTAGGCTTACCCATCGTCTCAGGTCTAAGCCAAACACTGAAAGAAAAAGAAATTGACTCTAAATAACTATTTATTTCCTCAATTGCTGTTATAACTCTTTCCATCACTCTCTTTGAATCATCTCCTAAGTAAAATGCTGGATGAAAAACAACACTCCAAGCACCCATTTTTTCAGCCGCAAGCAAGCTTTTTATTATGTGCTCCTTACTCTTTTCATACTTCTCTTTTTCTTTTGCATTCAAATTTATATAGTACGGTGCGTGAGCAGTAAAAACTATTCCTTTCTCCTTCCCATACTTTCCGAACCTTAGCAATTCTTCATCTTTCGTCCTCACACCATGGACAAACTCAACTTCTATTCCATCCAAGCTAAGCTCTAAAACTCTGTCTATCCCCTTCATCATTGTTTGAGGCTGAGGAGTAGACAGAGGTATACCAGCCGTAAGAACCTTCAAACCTGAAAAATTCTTCGATATACTCATACTCATCTTCTGACTCATCATAGCAACCCCAAGTTATTGTACTTTTTGACTTCCTCCGAAGATTTTACCTCCTGTGCTCTTGTAGCATACGGAGGATATGGGAATGTTATCACTAGTGGTACTTCAACATCCGGTTGATACAGCATCATAGTACCGCTAGCTATCTTCTTTGCCTTTTCCTTAAATGTCGGTGGCAAGTACTTGTAGTACTTACTTTCAAGTTCTCCTGAGTCAACTCTACCGTTCACTTTTATGCTACAGTTCGAAGCTATCCTCGGTTCAATCTGACTCACCATCTGCTGAGCACCTATCAGAACAATTCCCAAGCTCCTACCTCTTTCAGATATATCAACAAGTAAATTTTTTAGAGGGCTTTCACCTTCGGACGGGGCATACTTATTCAACTCATCAAGCATTATAAAAACATATCCTTTGACCTTATCCAAATACCCAGCCTTATCTTCATCCATATTGAGTATATCAGAAAGGACAGCACCAACAACAAACCTCTGAGCATAATTATTAAGCATAGTATCAGAAATATTAACAACTATCGCCTCAGGTCCCTCATTCTTACTAAAGCTAACTCTCCTACTCTCAGCACCTTTTATCATATAGTAAATACTCCTCGAAACATTAGAAAACTTCCTTATGAACTTAGAAATAGTAGCAGATGAAGCACTTGATGGAAACAATACTCCTTTGAACTTTAGGTTCTCATCCTCATCTTCCCTCAACGTATACAAATCCAAGAGAGTAGTAAGAGAAATATCCACTGGTTCACCTCTCTTAACCTTTGCCATTACCTTCTCAACATCTTCATCCTCTTTGTAGAGAGAATCTATATTAAACTTCTTATTGCCTATCTCAACTTCCACTCTCGCCCCCTCAGGACTGTTCTTAGCAAACTCTCTCATACGTTTAGAAAAGTGAGTCAATACAAAGTAAAAGTTATCATCAACATCAGAAGGGTCAAACATGTACTTCATCAAGCCTTTTATGAAGAAATCCTTTAACGACCAGCTAAAAACCTTTATCCCTCCTTTCCTTTCATCCGACCACGGAACATCAAAGTCATCTTTCCTCGGAGGTGAAAAGAAAGTAACATCCTTTTCGTCAAATGGCTTATGCTCAATACCTAGTTTCCTATAAAGAGCCTCATGCGTCTTATCAAAATTTTTATTATGCTTGTCTATATGCAATAAATCCTCACCCTTCACATTGAAAATCAGAACTTTTATTTTTCTCTTTTCCTCGGGGCTTAACTTATTTGAGTAGAACATTGAATGTATAAGGAACAAGGCATACGAAGTCTTCGTTGCCACTCCAGAAATACCCGATATAGAGATATGTGCCCCCTTTGTACCATTCACAAAATCCCAGTTTATATAACAAACCTCGCCATTATTTAGTATTCCTGCCGGCAGCAAATTTTCCTTTGTATCCATGTTTATAGCTTTTTTGTTCTCATCCTCTTCCTCAACCAAATAAACCACATTACCCGGGTCAGGTGGGATAAAAATATCTTTGTTCATACTTGTCACTATTCTTGTTATCGTAACTAAAGCCATATGATACTTTTCAAAAGGTACCACCCCACTTACAGCCTCAGAGTTCCAACTATCAAACTCCAACCCCTCAAACCCTTTCTCAACATTCTCAACGACACCATAGAAGTGAACAGTACCATACTCAGGTATATCACATGTGACTTTAACAATGTCATTGACAGAAAGCGACCTATCCTTATCCACCTGAACCCAAAAGTTAAATGAAGTAGCAGGCTTAGTACCCATCACTATACCAACTCTCTTCATACCGAAAGTAAATATAAAACTACAATTTCTGAGTTTCAATATAAGATGACTGCGTTGAAAAACTCAATAGGATTCGACTGATTTTTCACAAATAAACTTCTTTATGTGCTCCAAGCACATTGATTTTAGTATCTCCCACTCACCCTAATTAGCTGAAGAGAGAGGCATAGCCTCTCTTCACTCCAGAGTTAAGAATACTCAATAAGAAGGTGCTATATAGCACAAAGTGCTGTATAGCACAAAATTTTTCAACAAAATCTTCATCATAGAAAGAATGAGGTAATATGTTTTATCATTTACTGTTGCCATGTGGGATGACCTTACCAAAGCACAACAGGAAACCCTAGAATTCATAATAGACTACATAAAGAAAAACGCTGTTCCGCCAACGTACCAGGAGATAGCAAAAGCAAACAGAATAACAATAAAAAGTGTTTTCCAAAGGCTAAGACAGCTAGCTAAAAAAGGATACATATCTCTCAAAAAGAATGTACCTAGAGGAATCTCTTTGACAGAAAAAGTTGGTTTCTCAATACCTCAGAACGTACTTTTGAGCATATATACATCTTGTAAAAAAGTAAAGAGCGGTATAAAATTAGAGAATTCTGAAGGAGCAATCTTCTTATCCAGAGACTTGCTAGATAACGAAGATGAAGAAAGGTTTTTCATATTCAAAATTTCAGAAAAAAGCAACATCTCCAACAACATACATCTAGACTTACCCATAGGAACATTAATAATCGTAGAAAAAACGAGAAATATTGAGCATAATGACAAGGTTATGTGTGTCTACGGTGAAGAAATTATACTCGGAACAACAAAGAAAATAAATGATTTCTTCGTTCTAAATCTAAAAGAAGGTAAGAATATACCAATAGGAGGAAGTAATGCTTCTGTCGTGGGGAAAATACGAAAAATTATCATCTCATTCTAGCAATCACTTAATGTAGCTAAGAATTAAATTCACTACTTCATCTATTGACAAATTTGTGGTATCAATTACAATTGAACCTTCGGGAACTCTCAAAGGCGAATCATCCCTACTCATGTCAATTTGATCTCTTTTATTTATTGATTCTATCACTTCCTCAAGCGATGAATACTTACCTGAGTACTTCTCATCATTCATTCTTCTTTTAGCTCTAGCCTCAACTGAGGCAGTAAGGAAAAACTTATATTTTGCTTCGGGATATATAGCTGTTCCGCAATCCCTACCTTCCAAAACTACATACCCTTTACTTGCTATCTGTCTTTGAGCTGACCTCATGAATCTTCTGACCTCAGGTATAGAAGCAATCTGCGACACAATATCATCTATTTCCTTAGTTCTAATCAGATCTGAAACATCCCTACCATCTAAAAAAATCCTTCCCCCGGAAAACTCTATATTTGTAACCTCAGTGAGAGACACAATCTTATCTATATCATCAACCTTTATACCTGATTTCAAAACCTTCAGAGAGAAAGCTCTATACATTGCACCTGTGTCTAAATACGTGTAATTTAACTTCTTAGATAGGATTTGCGCAACTGTACTTTTCCCAACTCCAACAGGACCATCTATAGTTACAACTTTATCGTTCATCTTTGTTTCCTTCTTCGTCTTCTTCATAAATCCTTATTATTTCCTTAACCAAATCGTGCCTTACAACATCTTCTTTTGAAAGTTCAACTATTTTTATTCCGGCAACGTTGCTAAACAACCTCTTAGCATGTAATAACCCCGATTCTCTGTTTCTAGGCAAGTCACTCTGAGTCGTGTCTCCAGTTATCACCATTTTTGAGCCAAATCCTAACCTTGTTAAGAACATTTTCATCTGTTCCTTAGTAGTATTCTGAGCTTCGTCAAGGATTATAAAAGAATTATTCAGAGTTCTACCTCTCATGAACGCTAAAGGTGCTATTTCTATTATATTTTTCTCCATAAGTGAAAAGTATTCCTCAGGACCAAGCATATCAAAGATGGAGTCATACAAGGGCCTCAAATACGGATTTACCTTTTCCTCTATGTTCCCCGGTAGATACCCCAAACTTTCACCAGCTTCCACTGCTGGTCTTGTAAGGATTATCCTAGTAACCAAATTTCTATAGAGATAATTCAAAGCCATGGCAGTAGCCAAATACGTTTTACCTGTGCCAGCTGGCCCTATACCGAAGACGATATCACTCTCCTCTATTGCTCTCATGTACTCAGCTTGCCCTATAGTTTTAGGTCTTATTACCTTATTCTTCCTAGAGACAACAACACCCTTCGCCAAAAGATTATCCAGATCTATACTCTTCGAAGGGTCCTCATATTTGTACTGCTTTATCAGTAAAGTTATATCATCCTCAGAAACTATCTTGTCATTGTTTATCAAATCGAAAATAGAATTGAATATCTTCCTAACTGACTTAACATCTTGCTCTTCACCTATTATCACAAAAGAATTCTGCGTCAGATATATCTTAACCTTGAAATTACTTTCCAAGGTTTTAAGGTTATAATCATTAACACCCGTAATCAAAATAGGATCAACACCCAACGGAAAACTTATTTGCGCCTTCATTGTTTTAGTAATTATACTTTTTTACAAAAAAGTATAATAAATTGTACTCTCATTTTCAAGTTATACTGATTGCTTTAGAAAATTCACAGGCTACTACCTACTTCCTAATTCTTCTACAATGTGAAGAGAGGCAAAGCCTCTCTACTGTAACAGGCATCAGCCTGTTAATTTTTCAAAACAATCCTTTGATGTTGAATAGTTAAAAAAAATATCTTTATAATAAAACTAAAAAATTTTAGGAGGATGTTATGGCAGATATTTTTGAGAAGGTAAAGGACCTAATCGTTGACCAGCTTGGCGTAGATGCTTCAAAAGTTACCCCAGAAGCCTCCTTCGTTGAGGATCTAGGGGCTGACTCCATTGATATAGTTGAACTAATAATGGCTCTTGAGGAAGAGTTCGGTATAACAATATCTGACGAAGATGCACAGAAGATAAGAAATGTTGGTGATGCTGTTAAGTACATCGAAGAAAACCTCAAGAAATAACTATACGGGGGACTTCCCCCCTTCTAAAAAACAAAATTATAATGAATCCTGAAGGTCTAACAGAGGCAATTCTTTTTTTAAGTGGCAGGAAAGTTAGTAAGTCCTTCCTAAAAGATGTGCTTCAAAACTACTTTGGAAATGTTGAATTAGAAGTTGTCATTTCTAATCTAATTGACAGATACAAAAAGCTAGAATCAGGAATAACCATACTTGAGTTCGGCGATTATGTTCAAATGACGTCATCAGACAAGTACTACGAAATCCTTAGTAAAATATTCCAAGAAGAAACAAATGACTCAGAGCTTTCAGATGCACTTCTAGAAACACTCGTAATAATAGCTTACAAGCAACCCATCGAAAAGAGCGAAATAGACAGAATAAGAGGGATATCATCCGGAAGAGCAATTTCAAGTTTGATAGAAAAAGGATTCATAAAACCCATCACAAACGACAACATAGCAGACAAGATAAGTTATGTAACAACTGAAAAATTCTTAGAATACTTCAACCTGAAAAGCCTCGAAGAACTACCAAACATTGAGTTACTCAAAAAATCCCTTCAAAGATAAAAACTAAGCTTTGGTATAGAAGAAAACACCCTTTTCTTTATTAGGTTTGAACTTGTCAGTTATACCAAAAAGACTCTCAGCCGGACTCAAAAAGAGGTACCCATCATCCCTAAGAGCCCTATATATGTTTTCTATGACCTTGCTAATAGATTCTTGATCTAAGTAAATAAGAACATTCCTACACATAACTATATCAATATTTCTCAAACCATTGTCATACATCAAATTGTGGTAATCAAACCTAACATACTTTTTATATTCCTCTTTCACTTCAAACTTACCATCAGGCAAATTCCTAAAGTACTCCTCTATTATATATTCAGGAATACCTTCAAGCTTTTCCGGCGAATATACACCCCTCTGTGCTATCTCTATACACCTAAGGCTTATATCAGATGCTATAACCTCAACTGAGAAATCTAACATATTTTCCTTTATTGACTCCAAAGCAGTTATAAGCAAAGAATAAGGTTCTTCCCCCGTAGCACTGCCAGCACTCCAAAGCCTTATCTTGTCTACCCCCTGAACTCTCCTTTTAAGTGCTATCTTCGGAATAAGCTCTAACCTTATGAGTTCAAATTGCTCACTGTGCCTAAAGAACTTGGTAAAGTTGGTTGTTATTGAATCAAGAAATGAAATCAACTCTTCGTAATCCTTACTAAGCAAATCAAAGTATTCATCTGGCGTATACCCCTTTTCTTTACACCGACTGAGAATCTTCCGTTCTAGAACAATTACGTTACTATTCGAAAAGTATATCCCACTCCATTCCCTCACGAGTTCAGAATATTTCTTCAAAAGCTCCTCATTAATCTGAAGCCCATCTGCCATAAACCTACAAGATTTTTAAACATCCTTAACACTTTTTTCAATCATATTTAGGTAAACTAATTAATATTAAACCGAGAAGTTATAGAACCTTATGCAAATTTGTCCTAAATAACATGCTATACTAAATACCATACTGTGCTTCATAGCACTTCTTAATTAAGTGCTTAAAGCACAAAGCACCAAGTCCTGATAACCTATTTAATAACTAAAAGGTGTTGGGAAGCTAAGCTTTCCAACGAGTGCTCATTAGCACAAGTGCTTACTAGCACGAGTGCTTATTAGCACATTGTGCTTATGACAGATTTTTAACAAAGTGCTTAAAGTGAACTTTTAACAAAAAACAGGGTAGTTTGGTACTTCACATCCAAACAGGAAAATAATGGTGGACTGGGTGCTTTATAGCACTTCTTAACTAGGTTAATGGAAGGAGTAGCCTTACTTAAAACCTTAAAGGTGGGTAGCTGAATTACTTAAAGCAAGGTGCTAAAAACACCTTTCTACTTAAACACTTTTAATAGAGGTTAAAATTCTCTACAATCAAATATGATGGGTCCTTAAAAGAGAAGTGATTCTCGGCAACCTAACAATAATCAAAAAGGCAAGGTAATAATAAATAGGAATTCCTATAGCGAACGTCAGGATTCCCAGATTAGCTGAAATTTCTAGTGGTAACGAAGAAAAATAGTTTGTTAACAAAATAAAGACAACATTAAACAAGTTTGTAGCTCTAAAAAGCAACTCACCAACACTCGGGGAAAGAACATAAGAAACATAAGACAGCATACCTGAAGTTATATTCAGCGAAGACAGCGGAACCATCACTATACTTGACAGTATACCAACTATGGAAGATTTACCAAACCACATTAGAACTATAGGCAATGTGAAAACGGTAGCAACAAACGAAACAGAAAACAATGTAACAACACTCTTTGAGATATTACCCATCTCAACTTTAAATACAGAATTCAAAAAAATTGAAACTGCATCAGTGACATATCTAGAAAACAGTATAATACTTATCAAAGCAACGAAGGACAGTATGAAACCAACATCTACCGAAAAAAATGGATTTAAAAGTAACATAGCTATACCAGTAACCAAAGTAATGTTTAGATAATTAGGCTTAAAGCTAAAACTCCTCATGAGTAACACAATAGAAGCCAGTATTGAAGCTCTAACAACAGGTGGTTTCAATCCAACAATTATAGAGTAAATAATTAAAAACAGAGTACCTACAAAAAATTGAACAACTCTAGGTAATCTGAATAAATTAAACAATATCACCAATACCCCAACTATTACCCCAACATGAAAACCAGAGACAGAAAATATATGTGATAACCCAGCTTTTCTAACTTCTTCAGAAAACTCCTTTGACATCTCTGATGACTCACCAATAATAAGTGAAGATGAAAGCCAAAAAGTCAAAGGTAGTCTACTTTCAAAAGTAGAAAAAATATTTTGTCTCAAATCATTTGCTAACTTAAGTAATATATTCTCCTCACCGTAAGAATCAACCAAACTGTTTTCATCAGAATACAAAACAAACGGAACGTCATCTTTAAGTAAATAAAGAGTGTAAGACAAAAAATTTCTGTTCGTTAGGTAACTATAGAAGTGCCTAGGTCTGCCAATCACAACAACATTAATACCTAACCTACTAAACTCACTGTCATAGTTTCTTAGGTAAACCCAAACATTATAGTTTGAAGATTGAACAAGAACTTTGTTTAGAAAGCTAACCTTAACATAACCACTTAAAAAGTTTGTAGGGGGAGTATAAACAAGTTTATCAACTCTCTTCTTAGAAGTGACGAAAGCATAATTAAAAGAAAGATATAACACTAATATCAGAAAAAAAGCTCCCAAAAGGAACTTTTTCCCTCTCACCAAAGAGTACAGAAGCAAAATAACAATAATTGTAGCTACCAAGAGCGTTATAACTAGGAAGTTTGAATAAAATATCAAAATTCCTTGAGGATAGTTATAAACACTAAGAAATATTCCTAATCCTGATCCAATAAGTAAAGCTAGAAATATTGATAAAAGGAAGAGGGGCATTACAGAGTGGGCAGAGGGGGACTTGAACCCCCACGGGTTGCCCCACTAGATCCTAAGTCTAGCGCGTCTGCCAGTTCCGCCATCTGCCCAAATTTGGGCCGTGCAGGACTCGAACCTGCGGCCCGCTGATTAAGAGTCAGCTGCTCTACCAAACTGAGCTAACGGCCCATACTCTCGCGCCCGGCGGGACTCGAACCCGCAACCATTGGATTCGAAGTCCACTGCTCTATCCATTTGAGCTACAGGCGCTCTCAACTTTCAAATAAAATTATACTAAAAACTTAGAAATGATATCAAGAAAATGAAATAACCTACTCTCCTTGTTCATAATACTTCTATGGATGCTATCATAGGTGTAAACGAAATTTCCATAAAATTCGCTAAATCCAACAATATCCCTCTTATAATAGGTCCCTACGAAAAACAACTAAAAGATGTTAAGCACATAAACGAATCAATAAATTTCCCCTCAATAGAAAGCATCCTCAATGGAATTGATAGAGTTTATAATTTCACTTTCAATTTTCTAACATCTTTCGTTATAGAAGAAATATGCTTAGAAAAGAGCATAAACCTCGTATCCATTCTTCCCTTTGGCGAAGGAATCATCGTAAAATTCAGCAAGCCCAGAAGCTGCATTAGATGTATCACAGAAGAAAGAAAGATTTCTAACTACTTCTTTCTCCAAGATAAGCTTAGTGAAACAGATGAGGACACATTATTCAAAATTGTTAATATTTCCATGAATGAAAAAAAGGACTTTTTCATACACAAAGGAAGGATTGAAGAAACTACAAGTAGTTGTGAATGCAGAAATGAAAGAAAATACGCAAGTTACGAATATGGAGAAATGATAAATCCAGATTGTGGAAACGTAACATCCGGAGTTTTTCCAGTAGATGACAGGAAATTAGATATAAAAAAGTTCTCAGAACTTTTCAAGCGCCATAATATAAACATCATCCTTGAGGATGACAACTACATAAACTTCGAGGCAGAAGGCAGAAAAATGTTTCTCTTCGAAAATGGAAGATTGATGATATCAGATTTGAAGGACAAAATAGCAATTGAGTACTTGTACAGGAAATACGTAGGTAACTGATTACCTTGTCAAGTTTATAGGGTAAGTGTTAGAACGGCGAACAAATATCTCTATTGTTGTGCCTCTGTTTTTTATAGCTGTTATATCCGAAAGCTTCCTTATCATCATTAATCCCCTTCCCTTAGGACCTCCCTTGTTTGGAGGATTACTTAACACTTCAAAACTGAACCCCTCCCCCTGGTCAGAAACCTCTATGTGAAAACCGTTATTACTTATCAAAGCCTCAGATTTTATCAATTTACGGCTATCAAACTTATTACCATGCTCCAAAGCATTATCAAAAACTTCGTACAGAATAGTTTTTATCTTCCAAACATCGTCGTCTGAAAAATCTACTAACTTGCTAACTAAATAAGACACATAGTTGTCCACTTCGTAAATATTAGACCTCAAAAAACACACTTCGTGGAAAGAATAGAACTTCTTCTGATGAATAAGAATTACTTCCCCCTCAGTTTCCTTCTCTAGCTCATACAAAAGTACAGACTTACTATGTGCCTTTTCTATTATTTTTCTTAGATTTCCAAACTTAAACCTTGAGTAATTAAAAATAATTCCCAAAGTGTCAAAATCAGAAAATATCTTTCTCATCGTTCTCTTTTCAATATAAACCCTATCCCTAGAAGACAAGAAAAACGCTATTCTCTGGAAGGGGGCTAGGTCAAGAGCTATCTCATTAGTTTCTAAATTAATCTCTGCTAAACTGCGTCCTCCCATAAGTATTAAAATCAAGTTTTTAAGAGGTAAATAATTATGTGATATACTCTCAGAGTTTGTCGTTATCCAATAATCCAAATTCCCTAAGATGGGTGAAGTAGGTATGTCAAAAACCCTATTGGTTGACATTTTTATCATTTTTCAGATATATCATCAAGTAGTATGTACCTGAAATAAGAACAAAAAGCAAGCAAACAATCTCAAGTATTTTAACTACACTTAAGGATACTGAATTCATGAGGTTCAACACAGATAAAGAATATAAAATTGCCAAAAGAAAAGTCAAAAGTTTCCCAACAAAAACAGCCCGAAAAACGAATTTTTCGTTTTTTATCTTCTTAACAGAAAAAACTGATATCAGGAAATCTCTCAAAATAACTAGTACAACAAAGTACAAATCAAGAATTCCCTTTTGTAATAGTAGCAAAGACACAGAAGCAGAAAGGACTTTATCACCTAGTGGATCAAGAACCTTACCCCAATCCGACACCTGATTAAACTGTCTAGCAATAAAACCATCAATTGCGTCAGTAATATATGCAAGTATCAAAACGATAAGGACAACCTTGTAATTTCCCAACCAAAAAAATACAACTATCGGGAAAGACGAATATATCCTTATTAAGGACAATATATTAGGTATTGTTATTATTCTGCTATCCATACGTAACCATTTTCCTGATAATTGTTTTGAGTACTTTTACATACCAAACACTTACCATCCTTATAATTTTCGCGTTCATAACTCAAGCAACATAGAAGCTTACCGCATGGCCCAATAAGTTTAGCATTCACCTCTGACAAAGATTGTTCCTTAACTAAGCTAGCAGATATGTGGTCGTTCTTAACATCAAATCTACTACAGCAACACTCCATACCACATATACCTATTCCCCCCATCAGCCTGAACGCTTCCCGGGAACTCACTTGCCTCATCTCTATCCTCGTTCTAAATAAAGATGCTAGCTCCTTCACCGCCTCCCTAAAATCAACTCTTTCCTCACTCGTATAGTAAACAAAAACTTTACTTTTATCAAGAACAAAGTGTATTTTTAGAAAATTTATATTTGGTAAATGCTTCTTAAGTATACTTTTCACCTTATCGTAATTCTGCTTTGACCTATCTTCATTCTCTCTGAAGTTTTTTAAGTGCTCCTCAGTTGCTTTTGAGACAACCTTTAACGTACTTTTTACCCCTTCTGGAAGAACCTCTACAACATCACTCAAGGATTTCGCCAAATCCAAACCCAGCTTTGTCTCTACAACTAAATAATCCCCTTTTTTTATCTCCATTACTTCAGGTAACTCTCCTACTTTCATACTATTATCAAGAAACAACCTAACGTAAACGTACATTTCTAGTCTATTTTAAAGATACGCAAATGTTTGTTTCTAATTAAAAGGATTGTGTTGAAAAACTCACAGGTTCAGCCTGTGTCAGGCTAGTGCCTGATTCTTAATTTAAGAATGTGCTATAAGCACCCCGCCCTCCCGCCCTTATTATTGTAGAGAGACTTTGTCTCTCTACACTCTCTAGAATACACTAATTAAGAAAGTGCTACTAAGCACCCCACCCTAATTAAAGTAGAGAGGTTTCACCTCTCTTCACTCTCCAATTAATAAGAGAGTGATACTAAGCACGACGTGCTATTTAAGCACAAGTGCTTAAAGCACAGCGTGCTTAAAGCACAAGGTGCTATGAAGCACTCCATTTTTATTTGTAGAGATGCTACGCATCTCTTGATTCTTAAGAAGGTTTTGTCAAACGAGTAATATTTTTTAAACAGAATTAATTAAAACGAGTACCAAAAAATACATCAATCCTTTTCAGCTGATTTAATTAAGAAGTAATTGAATGCGTCTCTAATGGCTTGGAAGCTAGCATCTATTATGTTTTCAGAGACACCTATTGTCATAAATGTTGAATGATTATATTCAAATTCAGTCAAAACTCTTATTTTAGCAGCAGAACCCTCTTTGGGGTTTATTATCCTAACCTTGTAGTCTACCAATTTAAGTTCTGATATTCTCGGGAAAAACTTAGCTAGAGCCTTTCTAAGAGCTTTATCCAAAGCATTCACAGGTCCATCACCTTCATCAGCAGTTATCTCTATTTCATTCCCAACTCTTACCTTAACTAAAGCATCATTAACAAAATCATTCTGGTTTTTTATAACATTCACTGTAAAGCTAATACAATCAAAGAATTTCTCCTTCCTACCAACTAGTTCTCTAACTAGAAGGTCAAAAGACGCCTCAGCACTTTCAAAGCTATACCCTTCGTTTTCCAACTCTTTTATTCTGTTCAAAACACTTTTCATTAAACTTTCGTTTGAAACCAAATCAGCTAAACCAGGCATATTCTTTATTTTCTCCACAATGTTACTCTTACCGGATTGCTCAGATATGAGTATTCTTCTTACATTACCAACCTTCTCGGGAGGTATGTGCTCGTAAGTTCTAGGGTCCTTCTGTACAGCATTAACATGAACACCGCCCTTGTGAGCAAAGGCACTACTACCAACAAAAGGTTGCCTTTCATTAGGCATGAGATTAGCAAGATCATAAACAAAAATAGATATATCCCTTAGCTTCTTAAGATTCTCTTCTGTTATACCATTTAACTTTTTACCCATCTTCAGAACTAACGAAGGAATTATAGATATTAGGTTTGCATTACCACACCTCTCCCCAAAACCATTTATAGTCCCCTGAACTAATATAGCTCCATTTTGAACAGCTTCAATAGAATTAGCTACAGCAAGCTCACTATCATTATGTGTATGGATACCCAAAGGTGCCTTTATGACCTCTCTCACCTTAGCCATTATCTCCCTGACTTCACTTGGCAAGGTACCACCATTAGTATCCGCTAATGTTATATTGTCAGCTCCTCCCCTAACCGCTGCCTCTAGAGTCTTCAACGCATAGTCAGGATTATCCTTGAACCCATCAAAGAAGTGTTCAGCATCATATATTACCTCTTTGCCCTTGTCTTTCAAATAAGCAATTGAGTCATAGATAATTTCTAGATTTTTCTCCAAGCCTATGTTGAAAACTTTATGCACATGTAAATCCCAAGACTTACCGAATATTGTGACAACTGGGGCGTTTGCATTTATAAGCTCCTGTATATTCATGTCTTCTTGAACCTTGTTCTTAGCATGCCTTGTACTACCAAACGCTGCTATCTTGGCATGTTTTAATTCTATCTTTCTAACCTCTTCAAAAAAAGTTTTGTCCTTAGGATTCGAAGCTGGCCAACCACCTTCTATATAATCCACACCAAAATTATCAAGAACTCTCGTCAAAAGCAACATATCGTTTATCGAAAAATCAACACTTTCGCCTTGCCTACCATCTCTCATTGTCGTGTCATATATGTAAATAACCTCTCCCTGCATACAAAACCCCACAAAAAACAAGCATCAATACATTTATAATCTAATCATAAATATCAAATAATTCAAAAACCTGTATTTTATACTTAAGCTTTTGAATAAAAAGTATAATTGAAATATCACAAAAAATCAAATTTTTTTGACTCTGCCGGAAAGCGAAACTTCATACTATTGAAATATTTTTGTCTATACATTCATAATCTATTGAAGGATGGAAGGAGACAAAATAAGAGAAGACATACTAGTTGACTTTCTAAAGCCTGGTATGGTCTTGGCGGGAGACTTGTTTTCTAAAGAAGGAATATTCATCTGGCCAGCTAAGAAACCTATAACGCAATCAGTAATTGATGAACTAAAAAAGAAAGGAATTAGAGAACTCTACTATACCAAAAACATCAACAAAGACCTCTCCCAAAACATGCCTCCAATGTTTTCAGAAGAAATCAAGGAAGAAGCCAAAGAAGCCATATACAACATTCTAGAACAAGTAAAAAAAGATGAGAAAGTGAATGTAGAGGAGGTGAGGAATGTTATAGAAAAACTATTCAAAGAAATGATATCAAAACTAGGTAAAGCAGTTATAAACCTGTCAATAGTCAAAAACTACGATGAATACACATACACCCACCTAATAAATGTAACAATACTATCAATGTTCTTCTCCAAGTTTCTAGGAGCAAGTGACTTTGTGATAAAAGAGGTTGGGATGGGTGCAATACTACATGACATTGGCAAAGTAAAGATTCCTACTTCCATCCTCCACAAGCCGGGTGAACTAACAGAAGAAGAATTAAAAATCATGAAAAAACATCCAATAATAGGGTACTTCGCAATAAAAGACGAACCTACCGTAAGCACTTACGCAAAAAAAATTGTTCTCTTCCATCATGAAAGGTTCGACGGAAATGGTTACCCTTTAGGTTTAAAGTTCGACAGAATTGGTAGATACCCACAAATCGTAAGCTTAGCAGATGTTTTCGATGCTCTAACTTCCGAAAGACCATATAAACCAAGTATGTCAATACCACAAACACTAAATTTCATAATGAAAAAATCAGGAATCTACTTTGAACCTCTTCTAGCCCAGAAATTCATCATGGAGATGTCAAAACTCTATGGACTCCCATCCCCCTACGCAATTGGCTCCTTTGTCCTATTAAACACAGGAGAAAAAGCAGTAATAACTCAGAAAGATTCAGAGTACACTCTCAGACCCACAGTTCTAGTTATTGAAAATGCTTTAGGTAAGCCTGACACGAAGAGAAAAATAAACCTCTATCTAGACTCATCTAGGTACATCGTAAGGTCAATAACTGAAATCGACGAAATAGAAAAGCTAAAAATTATAATGATCTAAAGTAAATTAAGCTTATTAGCTACTTCTTGAGCTTTCTGAGATATCTCATCAAATGGCGGCATTGAAGCTACCTTTCTTAGTATCATTATTCCATTATTCTTATCACCCTTCTCTATAAAAGCTGAAGCCATACCAAACAAAGAAAGTTTTATCTGTTTTGAATTAGGGAATTTGTCAATTATCTCTTTGTAAGTAGCAATTGCTTCATCAAACTTTTTGAGTTTCATGAGAATTTTTGCCTTTATAGATAATACCTTTTCAAACAAATCATTAGACGTGTTAACCCCAGAAAGCATAAGTTTTTCTATAACTTTCAAAGCTTCCGAATATTCACCTCTGTTGTACATGTTTTCAGCTAGATATATTGCGTTCATAACGCTAGATATAGTGCCATCAAATGTTATATCATCCGCTGTGACGTGACTATTCTTATTTGTCGTACCCAAGGAAGGAATCTTATCTAAAACGCCAGTTTCTTTTGCTTTCTTAGCAATCTCAATATATCTCTTCGCTTCATTAACTAATGAAGAATTAGGATACGTTTTAAGGAATTTTTCAAAAACCTGAATTGCCTGTTCGTACTTCTTGCTTGTTAAAAAGTACTCACCTATCTTCAACATTCCGACATCCGGCGGAACAATAGTATTATTTGACAAGAGATTATTGACCTTAATACCTATATTTCTAAGCTGATTACTCAAAGCTTTAAGCGTCTTGAACAGAACTTCAGGGTTATTTGATGCAAAAATTTCAAACTCTCTAGTTGTGAAAACAACAACCTCGGAAGGTTCCGCGGCTATAGCCGTCTCACCCCTAGGTACCCCTATAATTGCTGACTTCAGCCCAAAAATCTCGCCAGGTCTAGCAGGCTTAGAAATCTCCTCTCCCGTATCCTCAGATATAAACTTTATCAAAACTTTACCACTCTTAAGAAGGAAAATCTCATCACCAACATCTTTGTCAAAATAAATTATTGACCCCGAATTATACTTCCTCAGACTCGGCATCTCTGTACCTATAAAAAATATTACTACTAACACACAATTAATATCAAATAATTATCAAAAATTTCAAACAAAACCCAAATCTTACCTTCATATTCTACTAGTTTTACCCCCACATTCTCTAATGTTTCTCAAGAAAGTGCTACAAACACACTCAATAAATCTATGAGATAGGAGTGAACCTGTCGCACCTTGAACCGTTAACGAGAAATAGAAGGCAACAGCATAAATTTTTGTTTAGCATCCTGAGATTACCATAGCATGGATGCTACGCATCCATGTAAAAACAATTTGAATAAAATTCAATACCATCATCAAAATTCATTTGTTGGAGGTCTTCTATGATAGAAGTTAAAGTATGCAATAATCCTAATGAATTTATAAAAGTAGCTTTCATTGTACAAGGTGATAATCCTAACTGGACACCACCACTACTAATGGACATAACGAAAAAACTAAACAGAAAGAAATCCTCCTTCTTAAGGCACAACGAAGCTGAATTTTTCATAGCATACAAAGACGGTAAACCTGTAGGTAGAATTGCGGCAATAAAAAATAATATTCATAACCAAAGATACAACAAAACTGATGGCTTTTTTGGATTCTTTGAATGTATTAATGACCAAGAAGTGGCTAACGCTTTGTTTGAAAAAGCAGCCGAATGGCTAAGAAGTAAAGGACTCAATACGATGTATGGACCAACGAGCTATTCAACAAACGATGAAGTAGGGTTACTTGTCGAAGGTTTTGACTCTCCTTCCTATGTAATGATGCCATACAACCCCGAGTACTACAAGACATTAATAGAAAACTATGGATTCAAAAAAGCAAAAGATCTTTACGCTTGGTACTATGATCCTACCTTACCGCTAGATGAAAGACTTTTGGAATTGACGGAGAAAGTCCTAAAAAGAGGTAAATTCAAGGTTAGATACCTAAACACCAAAAAAATAGAAGAGGAAGTTGAAAAAATAATAGAAATATACCATGACAGCTGGTCAGAAAACTATATGTTCATACCATTGACCGAAGAAGAAAAAAAGGAAACTGCTGAGTTCTTAGCATCAATTGTATATCCTGAAATGGTAATAATAATAGAAAACGAAGAGGGTGAAGCTGTCGCTTTCTCAGCCGTAGTACACAATCTCAACGAGGTTTTGATAAAGTACAGAACAAAAAACCTAACATTACTAAATATTCAGCAACTACTTGCTCTTGCATACAGGCTATATATAAAGCCAAAGAATAAATTCAAAAGTGGTAGGTTACTTTTGGCAGGAGTAAAGAAAAAGTACAGAAAACTAGGACTTGACTTAGTAATGTACGTAAAATCTTATCAAAACTCACTAAAGGTTGGATACAAATACGGTGAACTATCTTGGACTCTAGAAGACAACTTCCTAATAAATGAAGGAATAAAGAAAATGGGTGGTAAAATACATAAAATCTACAGGATTTATTTCAAAGAGATTTAGTTTTTTAGCATAAAGTGCTTAATAGTAAGAAAGTGCTTTAAGCACAAAGTGCTTTAAGCACCTTGGGAAATTAGCATTTCAATATTTTCACATACTACTTTCCTTAAGTGTTTCGATATAAACTCTGTATATTATTCCAACGCTCATAAAAGATACTATAGTATTTGTACCTCCGTAGCTCAAGAAAGGGAAATTAGTACCAGTAGGAGGAATCAATAAAGTCGCAACCATTATGTTAGCAATAGCCCAAATAACACTAAGAGAACTAATACTGAAAACAAGTAATACTTTATACTTGTCAGCTACCAGTCTTGCTAAATTAATAGAAGAAATGAAATACATACAGAGTGATGCAATCGTTATCAAACTACCCACCAATCCAGTTTCTTCAATTATCACAGAAAATATAGAATCCGTGTGAGGCTCTGGAAGGTATTTTTCTTTTATTATTCCATTTCCCAAACCAGTACCAAGTATTCCGTTCGAGAAAACTTTTAGAAACTGTATCGTATGATACCCTTTGTTAAATGGATCACTCCAAGGGTCAAGAAAAGCAAACAACCTATCCTGTATATACCTAAACCTTTCACTCAACAAGAAAATTATCACAAACGATGTAAACAAAGTTATTAGTATATGTCTAAGAGGAACACCTCCTAAAAACATCACCAACAGAGCACATCCTAACATAAGTATAGCATTTGACAAATCAAGCTGTAGTGAAACCATTAAGAAAAAAGTCACAGTAACGATGAAAAGAGGCAAAAAAGAAGTGAAGAAATTCTTTGTATCACCTTTTCTTGATATAACAACAGGCAAATAAAGAGCTAAAGCTAGCTTCATTACCTCAGATGAAGAAAAAGAAAATAAACCAAAATTGACCCAACGAACCGCTTCACCTTTACTCTTTCCTATTCCCGGAATGAATGGTAATATACCAATTATTATTCCCAAAAGTACTATCAGCTTAATGTACTTTGAATAAAAAGAAGTAGGTATCTTCATGGTTACTAGCATTGCAAATATACCTAGAGCAAACCACAAAAGTTGCTTCAAGAATATAAAAAACGGATTATTGTATAACTTATTACTCAAAGCATAACTAGCAGATAAGCTAAAAACAACACCAATAATGACTAGCGTTACAAACGAAATCGTGAAAACCTCTATCCAAAAGTTTAACTTTGATACATCAACTGACTTAACTATGGAACTTGGTAAGTTCCTAAGAGCTCTTCTTCCAATTGCTTCAAAATCATGATTAAACCCCAATCCCATGAAAGAAAATTCGGAATAAGCACCCTACCCTTTAAAATAACCTATCTATATACTCTAGCTTTAGCATCCTCTCAAAGCTAGGCTTAAACGAATATGTAAAAACTAACGATATACCCAAAGACCTAACGGGCAAAAACTTCACTTCTGCAAACACAAAAGAATTAGTTATCTTATCAGCCAAAGGAATAATGTTATCAACACCAAAGAATAGCTTCAAAAATTGGGAAAATTGTAAATCAGTAGAGATAAAGAAAGAAGAATTTAGAACACTAGCATCGGCAAAAGGCACAAAAGGAAACCTATACCCTATTACTATATCTGAGTAATTAAAAATTGACCTGTACCTTATTGAGAAAGGAATAATAACCCCATACAGGATTTTAGAATAGTAATCAGGATTAAAAGCTCTACTATTCTCACCGTACGAAAAGTTATCAAACACAATAGCCAAGGAAATTCCTTTATATTCGTCAAGTACTCTAATTTTGAGTGTAGCCAGCGGTATAGTTGCAGATACTTCACCACTCCCAACAATCCCCTGAATATCCTCAAGAAGTCCCAAAGTCAAAAAATCCCACAATCCAACATACACCTTCGTTAGAAGGCTACCACCAGAATAAATAATAAAATTTAGATTGTACATACCTCTAGAAACCGTATAAGGCGTAATAGTTGTTCCAAAGTAGTACTCATAAGTATAAGGTGGCCTTATGTCCAAAACAGCTTCCTCAACAACTATCTTAGGATTATTATATTGAGCATAAGAGTGATACGAAAATAATGAAGAAGCAACAAAAATTGTTATGAGTAACAAGTAAAAGCGACATTTTCCCATTTATAAATCCTCCATATTTGACAGAATTTTTTCTATTTTTTGGTTTAGATTCATTTGTGAAAGGTTTGCAGCATAAGTTATACCGCTCTTTATACTTTTAGCATTTGAAGCACCGTGTCCTATAAACACATTACCTTTAACCCCTAAAAGTGTTGCAGCACCGTACTCACTCACATCCGTCTTTTTCCTAAACCCTTTCAAAGCAAACTTCAACAAAGCTCCAACAAAAAAACCATACCACTTCGATGTTATTTCTTGTTTCATCAATCTTGAAAGTGCCTTACTTGCACCTTCGGACGATTTAAGAACTATGTTCCCTGTAAATCCATCAGTCACTATAACATCCACATCACCTAGAAATATCTGATATCCCTCAACATTTCCTATGAAACTATCACCTAATTTTTCCTTCAAAATTCTCCTAGCTTCCCTTACTACCTCAGGTCCTTTATAATCCTCTTCACCTATATTAAGTAACCCTATTTTCGGATTAAACTTTTTTAGAACATTCTCAGAAAATACCTTTCCAAATATTGAAAAAAGCAAATAATCCTTAGGCTCAAGGTCTATGCTTGCTCCAACATCAAGCAAAACTCTAAAGCCATATATTGAAGGAATGACAGTAGCAAGTGCAGGCTTAGAAACTTTATCCAGTCTACCTATCTTCAACACAGAAGATACCACTACAGCTCCAGTATTTCCCGGTGAAAAGAAACCTTGTATCTCACCATTCTTCAGTAAATCCAACGCTACCATTATAGAAGAATCCTTTTTCCTTCTTGCTGCACTAAAAGGCTCGTCTGTCATCTCAATAACTTCAGTAGCATTAACTATATCAAACTTCGCTTTCTTTAGAATTCTCTTAGGATACTTTTCCAAAATCTTCTTTATCTCTTCTTCTTTACCAACCATTATAATATGTATATCCTTCTTCTGAGTTGCTTTTATACAACCCCTAACAGCCTCCTTCACTCCTTTTTCAGTACCCATCACATCAACACCTATCGATATCATAATACCCCCTTCATCAACCAAAACATGATTTTAATAATACAAAGATACCAATTCAAAATTCAAAGTTCTCAAGTTATATTCAAAAATTCTACTTCCTTCATACTCAACAAACAAGAAACCACAAGTATTAGCAGTTCAATATCGCTTTTCTAGTAAATTAGGAAATTCATCTTGTTAAGAATACAGAGAGGCTTAGCCTCTCTGCTATAAAATTTTTAGCCATAATATTTCTCTATACTAAAGATAATAGCCTCATCGAAATGGAATAGAAATCAGCAGACTCTATAGAATTATTGAAAGTTCTTTTTTCTTGTTTTACAATAGAAGATATCTTTAAAAGGTGGGAGGGGAATAATGTTTGAATATGATGTTTTAGATTTAACCAACATCAAAGTGGTTGGTGTTGGTGGCGGTGGTTGTAATGCTATCAACAGAATGATAGAAATTGGCATCAAGAACGTTGATTTTATAGCAGTCAATACTGATGCACAAGTCTTAGCTACTAATAAAGCACCAATAAAAATACAGATAGGTCAGAAAACTACTAGGGGCTTGGGGGCAGGTGCCGACCCTAACAAAGGTAGAGAAGCCGCCGAAGAGGATAGAGACATGATTTATGACTCTCTTCGTAGTGCCGATATGGTGTTCATCACTGCCGGCATGGGCGGCGGTACTGGAACAGGGGCAGCACCTGTTATAGCTCAAATCGCTAAAGAAATAGGAGCTCTAATAGTAGCAGTTGTTACTAAACCTTTCGTTTTCGAAGGTAAAAGAAGAATGGAAGTTGCAGAGTCAGGAATAAAAGAACTAAGAAAGTATGTTGACACTATAATTGTTATCTCTAACCAAAACCTTTACAAAATCCTTGACAAGAAAACAACCATAAAGGAAGCATTCAAGAAAGCTGATGAGGTACTAATGCAAGCTATTCAGGGTATGTCAGATATAATAACAGTCCCAGGACTCATAAACGTTGATTTCGCAGATGTTAGAACCGTCCTAAAGGAAGGCGGTGAAGCCTTCATGGGAATAGCTGTAGATAGCGACCCGAAAGAAGTAGCAACCAAAGCAATTAATAATCCTCTTGTTGATAACGCTAACTTCAAAGGTGCTAAAGCAATGTTAGTCAATATCACAGGAGGACCAAACTTCTCATTGGACGACAAAGCAATAATAATGGAAACAATATCAGCTAACGCAGACCCAGAAGCAAACATAATAATGGGTGCTTGCATAGATGAAGCCTTAGGAAACAACATAAGAGTAGTAGTAATAGCTACAGGGTTCTCAAAAGAAACAACTTCATCAACTAAGGTTTCAGAAATTACTACCGAACAAACAAAAACCAGCAATGAAGAGAAAGAAAGCATTGAAAACAAAAAAGTTAAGGTATTGCCAGGCATAGGGAAAATAGTATCAAGAGACGAATTCCTATCAAGAGGCAAAATCCAAAAACAAAACCCAACTAGAGAAATCCAAGATGACATCTCTATCCCGGCAATAATACGAAGAAACAGAATATACACATTTAACGTCTACGAAGACGATGAAGACATAAGTGATATCGAACACGGAAAGTTTTAAAACTTTAAAAGTTTTTGAACTTCTTTAGAATTTTGTTTCTAAAAACTCTTTGTACTTTTTGTAGTCCTCAGTTGCAACAATAAGGGGAATAATCACAGAGCTAGCTATTATGTAAGCCCACTGTTGGGTATTTAAAGTTCTTGAAAAATCCTTGTAGTTATACACTGAAACCTGTTCCATCAAAAACTTAGTAACCATATATGTAGCAGGAATGGAAACAATAAGAATTATCTGATACCTTCTATCAAAGCTTTCAAAAAATGGTTCCTCATTTAGAGGAGGCACATAATTAGGGTCTAAGTTTACTTTCAAAGAAATTTCTTTCTTGTACTTTTTTGGTTCTAGTACGTTCGTAATGTTTTCTATATAAGCTTTCTTTTCATCAGGTATAGTTTCGAGAATTTCCCTTATATCAACATTCGTTGAACTTTTAACTCCCGAACCTACTAATTCCTTACCTCTAGCCAGTAAAGGCACTAGCAAAACCAAAACAAGTATTACTAATATTCTCCTCATAAGCATAGATACCTAATTTTTAATCAAAATTAAACCTGACTTACAAATTCTAAATATTCCCAAAAAAATTTTGTGCTTAAAGCACATAGTGCTTAATAGCACAAGTGCTTAAAGCAAGTAGTGCTCAAAGCACTCAGTGCTTAAAGCACTTGGGATTTCATTGGAATTCTATAAAATCTATTACCATTCAACTTAATTTCTTCCAGCTTTCCACTTTCTAATAGTTTCTTAACAACATTTGAAACTTCAAAAAAGTTCAAGCCAGTTGAAGCGACTATATCTAAAATTGTCATAGGTCTTCGCTTTATCATATTCATAAGCTCTTCTACAAACTCCTCTTCAGAAGCAAAACGAACTTTCTCAAGGTGCTTGTAAGTCCTACTTAGAACAACTACATTTGGGTGATACTTCTCTATAATACTTTTAGCAAACTCTAACTGTTCATGTGTCAACGGTTTTGCTTCGGGATACGCTCCAGGTCTATCAACCGTGTTTATCTGCACTGAATCAGGTCCTATATACCTCGCTGCTTCACCTATCTTCCTTAATTCCTCCTCTGTATTGTTCATTCCATCTACAAGCAAAACCTCCAAAAGCATAGTTCCTTTGAAAATTTCTCTAAATTTCCTTAATCCCTCTATAACCTCACTTATTTTTATTCCTGGATGTGGTCTATTAACTTTTTCAAACACTTCTTGAGTTGCTGCGTCTAAAGAAGGACAGACAACATCAGCATATCTAAGTTCTTCTCTAACCTGTGAGTCATATATGTTACCTGAATGTGTCAGAACAGCCACAGGGTAAGAAAACTTTTCCTTTATTTCCTTTATTATTTCACCCAGCTTCACATTCAGAGTCGTTTCACCTGAACCTGTCAATGTTATATGGTCTACCTGCTGTCCACTAAAGTTTTCAAAAAAACTCTCCAACTCACTCATTATATCATCTTTCTTTATATACTCCTTCCTAACATTCACCGTTCGTATTGTCCTACCAATCTCACAGAAAACACAGTCATAATTACATATTTTATGTGGCACAAGATCAACACCTAGAGACATCCCTAGCCTTCTTGATGGTATCGGACCAAAAACATATCTAAACTTCTGCATAAGCAAGGTAAAATATAAAAAATACTACAAACCCAAATCAAATCTAATGTGCTACATAGCACCTGTGCTACATAGCACTTGTGCTAAATAGCACTTGTACTTCAAACACACTTTGCTTCAATCACTCCTAATAGAGATGTGTAGCCTTTGATGCTTATTAGAATCTTCGGTGCTTAGCATATCTTAGAAGTTTGAAAACTAGCATGGAAATACCAAAAAATAAAATGCTATCAAAACGCTATGAAAACATACCACGTAAAAACATCTGCTAAAGTCAACTTAGGGATAACAGTTTTAGAAAAACTCAGTAACGGCTACCACGAAATAGAAACGATAATGATACCTATAGGAATCTATGATGAAATTTTTCTAGAGTTTTCAATTGAAAACTCAGAAAAAGAAATATTAAGTGAAGGCAACTTTTCAGTACCTACAGATGAGAATAATATAATATGGAAAACAGTCACATTCGTAGAAAACATAATTGGTAGGCAAATAGGACTTAAAGCAAGGATAAAGAAAAACATTCCTGTAGGCTCTGGGCTTGGGGGAGGTAGCAGCAACGCCGCAGGCACCCTAAAGTGTTTACTATTCTCCCTCAAGGAAAAAGGAATAATAAATGCTGAAATAGAAAACATAATTCTCTCTAGCTCTCACAAAATAGGTGCAGACGTTCCATTCTTCCTACAAAACGGTGCTAAAATAGCTCAGGGCATAGGAGAAAAATTGACAATTCTTCCTAATTTGGCTGAAAGGCTAGAAAAGTACAAAGTAGTGGTTGTTTACCCGGGCATTAATATTTCAACAAAAGAAGCTTACAGGTTTATTGATGAAATGGAACTACTAGAATGCAAAAGATGGGCTCATGACTTCTACAACAAATTCATGAGAAACGAAATAAATATAAGTGATTTTAAGCAAATGTTGAAAAACTCATTTGAAAGTTTTATAATTGAAAGAGTAAAAGAAATAAAGGATGTTTTTTACTCGGAGAATGCAATGTTTGCTTTAATGAGTGGCTCAGGTTCGGCAGTTTATGGGTTGTTTGAAGAGGAAGCTGAACTTAGCAAAGTTAAGTCAAAATTAATAAATGACTTATCGGTTCCTGACAAATTCATTTTTGAAACAAGGTTTGTCAACGAACCTTTCTTATATTTTTTACCGGAGGGATTTTATGAAGGTCACTGACGTTAAGATCAAAAAGTTTGAAGGAAGGACCCCAGGAAGAGTTAAGGGAGTCGCTTCCGTAACATTTGACGGACAATTTGTTGTCCACAACATCAAAATAGTCGAAGGCAGAGACAACAAATTGTTCATCTCCATGCCTTCTAGGAAGGTTGGTAACCAGAACAAGGATATCGCTCATCCTATTACCACCGAGTTCAGAAGAGAACTAGAAGACACAATTCTCTCTCAATTCAGAAGTCTATAAGAGTTAGAACTTTAGACTCTGAATAAGCTTGAAAAATTTTTCTGAAGGGAGCTTAGTTCTCCCTACTCTCACTTTACTAAATCGTGCTTAGCTTTCTTTGCCCTCAATAATATTTGGATAAGCAAGTGCTTTAAGTACTAAATGTTTTCAAATCAACTCATAAGCATTGATTCCCTGACAAGGTCTTTTGAAACTATTCTCTGTCCTGATGAAAACCTCAAAATCTTATTTTCTATCCAATCCAAAATTTCACTAATATTTTCATTCCCTAAGCTAGGTATATCTCTACCGGTGAGTACAGATATTAAATAATTCCTAGACTTCTGAGACAATCTTTTTTCTTCCTTCAGGTAAGGCAGCACCCCAAGATTTTTAAGTACCCTTATTGAAAAATCAGCCAGTAAATAAAAAATTTTCTCTCTTTCCTCCACTTCTGCTAAATCTTTGAGAAACTTTATCGTTATAGAGTAAAGGTATTCATCAAACACTTCATAAGGAAGTGTTAAATTAATTATCTCCATCGCCATATAGAGAGTTGAAAGTTTTGAAATATTTCCTTTGAAGAAACTAAAAAAATCTGCAAGTACTTCAACATCCTCCAGTGAAATCATCTTATCAATTGAAGATGGATATCTCACCATTCCTCTTATAATGTTTGAAACATTTATTTTATTAGAAAACCTACTTTTGAACCTATTAGCACCGTAGCAAACCAAATTTACCTTTCCTAGCTCAGGCGAAAAAACCACTACAACCTTATCATAATCCCTAGTATCTTTAGTACCTAGCACAAGCCCAGTTATATTTCTGAATTTTTTATTTACCATAGAGGTATTTTATTTCATCAGGTATGAATATGCCTTTATCAGTAATTATCCCAGTTATTAACTCCGAAGGAGTTACATCAAATGCAGGATTCCAAACATCAACATTCAAAGGTGATATTTGTTTACCATAGATGAATTTAATTTCCTTGTCACTTCTTTCCTCTATAGGTATGTCTTCTCCTTTCTCCAAGCTAAGGTCTATCGTTGTATAAGGTGCAGCAACATAAAAAGGAATGCCAAAGTGTTTACAAACAACAGCTAAGTTATACGTTCCTATTTTGTTAGCTACATCGCCATTTCTAACTATTCTATCCGCTCCTACAATTGCTAGGTCTATCCTTTCTTTGGAGAAGAGATAAGAAATCATGTTATCAGAAATAAGTTTAACAGGTACACCGTTTTTCGAAAGCTCGTACGCTGTAAGCCTAGCTCCCTGTAACAAAGGTCTAGTCTCACAAGCATACACGCGCTCTAACTTACCTTTCCAAAATGCTTTATATATAACACCTAAAGCAGTCCCAATTCCTCCAGTAGCCAACATACCAGTGTTACAGTACGTTATAATCTTAGCACCATCAGGAATAACTTTCTGCCCATTCTCAGCTATACTATCACAAAGTTCTTTGTCCTCATCGTGTACCCCTCTAGCCTCATCTTCAGCTAAAGAAACCAAAACATCAAAATCTTTTATATTTCTAAGTTTTTCGTTAATTCTATCCAGAATAAGGAATATATTATATGCCGTAGGTCTAGCACTTTTTAATGTGCTAATTATATAGTCTAACTTACTTGGGTCTTTATACTGACGAAGCCCAACGCAAACACCGTAGGCAGCAGCTATTGCTATAAGTGGTGCTCCCCTAACAGCTAGCTCCCTTATTGCATCTCTAACCTCTTCAACAGTTGTACAAATAATATATTTCTCCTCACTCGGCAAAAGCCTCTGGTCCAATATAACCAAGTTACCATCTCTATACTCTATAACCTTTAGCATACTTCTCTCTTTTCTTTTCACTAAATATCATCAAAATCTTTTCCTTAAGTACCCACAAAACAACAAAAACCCAAGAGAAAAATCTCTTAGTTGCCTCAATAATGCTACCTAAAATATTCCTTACACCAGAGATTAACTCAACACCTCTGCTAGACATTATTATAGAAGCATCTTCAAACAACTCTTTGTTTTTATTTATAAACCTAATAAACTTAAACGAAGCAGTATCAAAGATTATCAAGTTTGGCTCAAGCTTCTTAAGCATCTCTATTCTCTCTTTATGCTTGTGTTTACTAAGAATCTTACTCAAACCCATTATATTAAGTTTCATCTCAGGGAAACTTAGTTTCAGGTTGTTCTTGAACTTCGAAGCCATTTTATCGCTACTTGCTATGACAGCAACCCTATAATAGTAGTCAGATATATTTTTGATTACCTTAAATATCGTCGAAGATTCCTTCGCTACACTTACATCACTAACCCCAAACAACAATTTAGCAACAAACCCAAAAATCTTAGATGAAGGTACTATTAACTTACCAGACACAAGTTTTCTATACTCATCACTGTAGATTAAATCGAACAAAACCTTTGCATCGGCAAAGATTATAAAAAACCTGTTCTTATCCAGAAGTTTCCTGAACGCAAGCTCACTTATTTCTTCCTCACTAAAGCAAAGAATTAGTATTTCCTTTATTATAAACTCTTTCATAGTTTATATCTTCTCCGTGTATCTCTGGCCCAACAATCCTTCAGGCTTAATCAGAAGAGTCAATATAAGTAGCAAGTAAACAATTACATCTTTGTAAGCTGACGAAATGTATCCACCCACAAAGACCTCAAATACTCCCATAATCAAACCTCCAAGAACAGCCCCCGGTATACTTCCTATACCTCCTACTACAGCAGCAGTAAACGCTTTTATTCCTGGTATGAACCCCATATCATACCTTATCACAGAATAGTAAGTACCGTAGAAGAACCCACCAATAGCCCCTAAGAAAGCACCGATAAAAAACACCAAAGATATTACAGCATTGACATTTATACCCATAAGAGAAGCAGTCTTTATATCTTGCGATGTTGCCCTTATAGCTATACCTAGCCTAGTTCTAGTTATAAACAAAGCCAGCACTATCATCAAAGCTAATGTAAGAAACACTATTAACATACTCTTCAAATCAAAATTCAAAAACCTAATAGGTGGAATAAAATCCGAAATTCTACTATAGCTTATTGCCGTATTACTAACAAAGAGAAATACAAGGTTTTGAAGTATTATAGAAACGCTTATAGCACTTATCAAAGCTGAAAGTCTCGGAGAATTCCTAAGAGGTCTATAAGCCAAAAGCTCTATAATCACACCTACAAACCCAACAATTATAGCAGCAACTATAACAGAAATTGACAATGCAATTCCATAAACAGGCAACAAAGTAGAAAGCAAAATATAAACTCCTAATGTAAAAAATGCACCTAACATGAAAATTTCACTATGCGCAAAGTTTATCATCATCAATATGCCGTAAACCATCGTATAACCAAGTGCTATAAGAGCGTATATGCTACCTAGAGTAATCCCATTAAATACTTGCTGTACGAAAATTTCAAACATCTTATTATTATCAACATTACAAACTTTATTTTTCCATTTGTGGAGGACTTAAGGCTTCAAGGGAGGTGTCAACCTCCCTGCAAAAAGTACTTTGATACTCAAACAAATCAAATTTTAAGCTAATGTACTTTAGGAGGTTTAATATGAAGAAGATTATTTTCTCAGCTTTTGCTTTTTTATTCATTGTAAGTGGAGTAGGTAATGCTATGAAAATGATTACAAACAAAAATTTTGTGATCATTCAAGACTTTGAATCTAAGATTCTAACTAACAAAAGAACTATAAGGGTTTATTTACCTAAAAACTACTTTAACTCATCAGAGTATTACCCTGTAATATACGCCCAGGATGGACAAAACTTGTTTTTTGACCCTAACAATAAAATGAAATGGGATTTAGACAAAAACATAGAAAAGCTAAGAAAAGAAGATAAAATAAAGGATGTTATAGTTGTTGGTATAGACCACATGGGAGTTCAAAGGATAACCGAATATACACCATTTCCTTTTTCTAGCTATGGCGGTGGTAAAGGTAAATTATATGGTGAATTCTTAGTTAAAGAAGTGAAGCCTTTCATAGAAGCAAACTTTAGGGTAAAAACAAATAGAGAAGATGTTGCTGTGATGGGGTCATCTCTTGGTGGGCTAATATCACTCTACATTGGGATGTGGTATCCCGAGCAGTTCGGAATAATAGGCTCAGTATCTCCTTCGTACTGGTGGGGGCTTGACAAAAACTTAGCTGAAGCATCAAATAATATAAAATCTCTAAAAACTCAAAAGATATACATAGACATGGGATACAGAGAACAAAGCACAATGTTTAAAGAGAAGAACGGAAGAGGTGTAAGTAATGTGATATACACAACAAAAGAAATGTTTTTACTCCTACAGAAAAACGGCATGGACTATCCCAACCTTCTTTACATTGAAGACTTAGCAGGTGAGCACAACGAACTTATATGGAAAGAAAGAATTACAAATTTCTTGATTTTCGCTTTTTCGAAGAAAAAGCTATCATCAGAACTCAAAAACATAGAAATCTACTATTACCCGAATGAATGGGGAATAGGTGACATGGGGTACCTCTTCGTAAATGGAGTTACCGAGGACGGAATAACTAGAACTTTCTTAGGGCTAACTCCAGAATTAGAAAAACTAAAGTTATTTGATAAAGACAGAGGAATAATTCAAGCCACTGACAGCGGGACAGGAACCATAAGCGTAAAGATAGGCAAACTCCAAGCTAAGAAAGAAATCAAAATAGAACCAATATCTAGCATTTACTGCGTCGCCGAAATAAATGTTGTATCACCTACAAAAAGTGTACAACTCGTAGTAACAAACCAAGACAAAATGAAAACAAACTATGTAGTTCCTCTACTTTTGGTAGACTCCACGAATGAAAGTGGTAATGTTTTTTCAACAAAGATAACAAACTTAAGAGGCACAATTATTGATGCCGATATAGTTGATGAAAACGGCAATGTACTGAAGAGCGTAAAATTAATAATGAACAGTATGTACAAAAAATACACCTTTAATTTGACTAATAAATAGGACTCTTAGAACTCGTAAATAACTGGTATTCCTATTTTTGGCGAGTATGCGAGTGATACCTCCCCTGAAGGATCTACGAAAACATTATACCCAAAACTGATACCTACATAAAACTTATTAATGAGACTATACAACCCATCCAACCTACCCTCAAAATTAAGTAAAAGTGTGCCTTTATCAAGATTTATATTCACTACATTCTGACTAATTCCCTGATACCCTACACCAACCCCTAAACTCAACTTTGCAACTATAATATTAACCTTATTTATCTCAAAAACTTTTGTATTGTATGATGGTAAAAGTTTCAATCCCACATTGTAGTATCTTCTGTCCTCTGTTGAAAAGAAGTTAAAAAACACTTCGGTGTTTACCTTTATTGTGTCGTTTGGGATGTTGAAGAGTGAAAACGGTAATTCAACAATATTTAACCCTACTCCAAAGTCAAGGTTTACACTGACGGTATCGGCGTATATGTTCAGTGATGGCATGCCTTGTATGCCGAGTTCTAGAGAGTAGCCAAAAGTAGACAAGATAAGCAATGTAAGGACACTCAAAACCTTCTTCATAAAACCTCCTTATTTTATACTCTTTTATAAACTACTCTTAATATTCAAATTTAGTTAAAGTTATTCGGTATATTGTTAATAACCCTACCAACACCAAGGTATGAGTTAGGATGTGAGGTATTTGTATACACACCACCACCAGTAGTATTAGCATGATTGTTTGTTATCCAACCTATATTTGTAAAGTAATCTGAATTACGCAAAAACACTCCTCCTCCATTAGTAGCACTATTACCATACACACTACCACTTATCGTGTTATATGTTGAAACCCACAAAGATATCCCTCCTCCATCATAAGTAATAGCAGTATTACTATACACATTACCACTTATAATGTTATATGATGAATAAACTAATTCTAATCCCCCTCCAAATTGGGCACTATTACCATACACACTACCAATTATCGTGGTATTTATTGAATTATTCAAATATGATCCCCCTCCATTGTTAGTAGCGTAGTTACCATATACATTATTTAACATCGTGTTAAGTGAGAGTGTTCCAAAATTATTTTTTGAAAATATTGTGAAATTTAGAAAGAGTAGGGTTAAACAACTTGGACATGAAATTCTTTTTCTGAATGACTACTATTATAGAGTTAAACATCTTGATGAAGGTATTTTGAAGTTGCTGTTAGAGAAGACAGGGCAGTACCTTGCTAGGAAAAACAAAGATAAGAACTCAAATCTTACAGTAGCCAAATAGAAAAATTTCCCAAAAGATTTAATTACTTTCTAAACTTATTTCATTCCCCCGAAGCCTCAAAATATAAATTGTAACGCTCAAACAATCCAGAAGTATGAATACCAAACAATATTAAAGCAATTGGAGAATAAAACAATATGAGAATATTCTGAATAACTGAATTTGAGAAAAATCTCTCAGAAACACTTAACTTGAAAATACCTAGTCTAGTTCTATCATACAAAAGGTCGAACATAAATTTAATAATTCTTTTAAAGCTTGGCTTTAGTTTAGATACTCTAACTTTAAAGGAATTAATTAAGAATATATTCTCCAAAGCCTTTTTATTGAACCACATAAAGTGGTGTGGTGGGAAATCATAATTCCTCCCACTCCTTGAAAGTTCTGCAAATAACCTATCTCTATTAGGCACAGAACCGACTACCTTGCCACCTGAACTTAGTAATTCCTTAACTTTCTGTATAAACCCACTTGGATCAGTTTGATGCTCCAGTACCTGAAAAAATGTTATAGCATCAAATTTCAACCCCTCTTTCTTGGCATACTCAACAAATTCATCCAAACTCATGTTATAAACATTCTTAAGCCCAAGCTTTTCACTAGCTACCTGAATTGATTTTGAATCAATATCTATGCCATACACATCAAAACCCAACTCTTTAGCCTTGTATATGAATGAACCATTACCACAACCTATGTCTAGTAACTTTAACCCGCTTGCCTTACCTTTGTAAGAATCTAGAAAAAACAAATGATCCTCAGCTAATTCAATCAACCCCTGATGGAACTCTTCGTAACTCCACACCTCTTCGTTTTCGTATATCTCCTTCACGAACTCAAGAGGTGTCCAAAACTCTAAATCACACTTATCGCAGTGATACAACTTATACTCTTTGTTTAGAGTCTTATACAAATATTTTCTCTTGAAGTTATATTCTCTTATTTCATTACCACAAGAAGGGCATATTATATTCATAGCCTGTTTTATAAACTATATCCCAAAATACTTTCAATATGCCACGATTAAGTTTAACCTGGAACATGCTAAGCATGTTATCAAAATCAAAACATTTTGAATAGAGTTTCCAGAGATGTTTAAAATACTTTTATAAAGGGGAAGGAGTATGGATATCTTTAGTGTAATTCTTGATTACTTTAACAAAGGCGGAATAGTAATATACTTTATACTTTTAGCATCAATACTAGGTGTTGCAATAGCAATAGAAAGATATATCTTCCTAAAAAAGCTAGAGAATAGTAAGAAAAAGCTACTCTCAATTTCTCTTGAGAAGATAAACAAGGGACAAGTTAGGGACCTGATGGCGATATACGACTCAGAAAATAACACTGTATCGAGGATATTCAAAACAGCAATTGAAACATACTTAAAGGGAGCATCAAAGGAAGACATAGAAAACTCAATAGGCGACATAGCAAAGATAGAACTACCTATAATAAACAGATACCTATACTTACTAGGCACAATGGTCTCAATCTCTCCCATGTTGGGACTCCTAGGAACGGTAACAGGTATGATAAAAGCAACAACAGTTTTGGCAGAGAAAGGATTATCTTCTCCATCTGAACTTTTGGCAGGTATAGCTGAAGCATTGATAACAACAGCAGCAGGTTTAATCGTAGCAATCCCACTACTAATTATCTACAACTACCTAGTAAATAAAGCAGAGGGAATAATACAAGAAATAGAAGCAAACACAACGCAAATAATACTTTCCTTATCCTCAACTAAAGACATGTCTATATGGTAAAACCTCCACTAGGAAAACATATAAAAAACTCCTTAGTTTTTCCAATACTATTCTTAGTAATCAACTCAGTGTATATCTACTACTCAGTAGCACTAGTAAAAGTAAACTTATCATCTACCATATTCTTAGGATACTTAACGTTATCCTTACCTCTGCTACTACTTAACATTTCCTTACTGGGGTATCTATCATATGTTTATTACATAAGATACAGGAAAATGCTTTCGCTATACCAAGAAGAGTACAAAAAAATAATAGAAAGGACATCTCTCAACGATTCCGAAAGATACCTATCTTTGTTAGATGATCTCGTTGGTGAATCAAGAAAAGATGGAAATAAATACCTCGTCATAAACGAAGATGAATTTGGAACTTTAGGAGAAACAATAAACATTGTTTTGAGCGAAGTTTATGAAATAGACACAGGAAAAAGCAAAAGGCTACTTTTCCAAAAAGAACTAATATCCAAACTTTTAGAAATGGTACCCGACCCACTCATAGGTACAAAAAATATGAAAGTAGGTAACTCAACAAGATACATAGTAAACAATGTAAACAGTGCTTTCCTCTCAAAACTAAGAATAGAAAATGTAGTAAAACTAGTATACAGGCTATACGAACTACTGAAAATCGGAACGATAAAGGACAAATATATATACGATATATTCAGTAGCATAGTAAGAGGAGACATTGAAGACTTCAAAGATTACCTACTAAGCGAAGAAACGAACATAGAAGAATTTCTAATAGATATCTGGTGGTTCATGGCACCAGTAGACGAAAGAGCCATGAAAATAATTCAGCTTCTGATAGAAGTACTTAAAGGCGAAGACCTACTTGATATACCACAAGATATAACCCTAGATGTACTGAAGTACGAGGAATACAGAGAAAAATTCATATCGTCTTTTTCAGGCTCAGAGATAGAAGGTATAATACCAGCCACAGCCCCGGAAGATGAAATATCCTTCCTCAAAAAACAAGAATCAAAACTCTTTTCAGAAGGGCTAGAGATAGAAGACTTCAAGTTTGCTCTCTTACCCCCTAAAAAGTTAGACCAAAAGGTTGTCTACAACTCTCCCTATATCCCCCAGGAAGATGACATAATAATAAAAAGCAAAATCAAAATAATACCCATCATAACCAAAAAATACAAAGAAAGAGATATATTCCTTAAATTCCTCCAAATTTCATCACTATCCTAATTTCATCTTCCTAAAGAGTTCAACAAAATTCGTCTCCTTAGCCTTTTCAACAAGGTCCTTAAGCTTTATGCTCGAAAGATAATCCTCTATCTCCTTAGCCAATCCTCTCCAAACCTCAGCAACCATACATTCCTCAACGATAGGACACTTCCTCTTAGATAAAGGATTAAGACACCAAACAGGTATAACACTACCATCAGCAGCAACAACAATATCTAAAAGCGTAAGAGAATCAAAATTATCATTAAAAGAGTAACCACCATTTATACCCCTAACACTCTTTATTATTCGAGCCTTCTTGAACCTAATAAAAATCTGCTCAATATACCTTATAGGTATATTCTGATTAAGAGCAATCTCGTTTAGAGAAATCGGCAACCTGTCATAATTCAAACCCATGTATATCATAGCCCTCAACCCATACATCACCCTAGTAGATATCTTTATCATAAAACCGCCTCCTAATTAAATTATAAACTAAATCACTACCAAAAATATAATATTTACAAAATATACTACCAAACAAGTAAAGATTTACTTTAAAGAGAGGCTTCGCCTCTCTCTTTACTCTTCATGATTGAATAAAAAGTGCTAATAGCACAAGTGCTATTAAGCACAATGTGCTATTAAGCACTTACTCACTTATCTAATTTAAGGAATATGTATTTCCGAAAATGTTTTTGGAGTAGTTCCAAGGAGGGAACTTATGGATGAGGTGAGAATCATAGGAGCCAGAACGGTAGAAAATATAAAAAGCACGGAACCCACAGAAGGGAAAAACGAACTCAAAAAAGATGTTAATCAAAAAATAAGGGAAGAAGAGAAAGAAAAAATCAAAGAGGAAGAAGAGAGAAGAAAGAAAGTTGAATCAGAAATAAAAAAGTATGTAATTAACGAAGATGACATGAAAGTACTCTTACTTATGTTTGGATCTAGAGGTAATACAACATTGCTAGAACAAATAATAGAGAAGAAGAAAAAAGAAAAACATGGCTAACAGTATTCGCTACCAAAAAAGAAACTTATTTCCCTTTTGGCAGAATCTGGAGAATCAGAGGTATGTATTGCATTCATTGGTAAATTAGTACCATACATGTACCTTATCGTACCTGGCTTAGCTTTAGAAGGATCTGTATTACCTATAATCTCCCTCACCATCTCAACCGTATTACCCTCAGATTCAACAACCATCGGTATACAATACCCTGAAGTCATAAAATCAATTAGCCTTTCAAAAAAATCTTTCCCTTCGTGCTCTCTATAAAATTCCTTTGCTCTCTCTACAGTAAGCTTTTCCATTCTCATAGCAATTATCCGCAATCTGTTTTTTTCTAGGATTGATATAACCTCTCCAATTTTACCTGAACCAACAATATCAGGTTTTATTATCACAAGTGTTCTCATACTATCTCTTCCTAGAATACTTACCCATTAGTTCACCTTGTGCTATTATATGGCCTTCCATTGCCTTTAGAATTTTCTGTTTCGTTGCACCCGGCGGTATATCAAGAACTACATCAAGAGCGTAAGCTTTAAAGAAATACCTATGTACACCGCTCGGTGGACATGGACCACCATAACCAAGCCTACCCCAACTATTAATTCCGTGTCTCATACCATTTGGAAACTCTTTTTCAGGTTTTATACCTTTAGGTATAACTACCTTATTACTAGCGGGAATGTTGTAGAGTATCCAGTGGTCCCAAGTACCCATAGGAGCATCAGGGTCATCGTTTATAAGAACAAGTGATTTGGCATTTGTAGGTACATTCTCTATAACTATCTCAGGTGAAACATCAGAACCATCGCAAGTATATTCCAAAGGTATAAAATCCCCATGCTTAAAAGCAGGACTACTAACAATTAATTTATCCATACCTTTCCCCCATTCTTGCCAAAAGAAACAAAAGACAAAGAAAGAACAAACAGCAAACCCCAAACAAAAACCTTCCACAACCTCATACCTAACCTAATTATCTTACAAACAAAAAACTTTTTCAAGTTATTCTTAATCTACAGAGAGGCTACGCCTCTCTATATTACAAAGGTCCTTAAAGCAGAGATACTCTAGCCAAGGAATCTCAAGATATAAGCAATTTGTCCTAAAGATATACCACCATCATTCGGCGGTACTTTCTTATGAACAAAAACATTGAACCCTCCACCCTCCAAAACCTCTAAGGTCTTATCTAAAATTATAGAATTCTGAAATACCCCACCACTCAAAATAACATTCCTAATCCCACTAAAATTACTCAACTCCTTAACAACAACCTCTATAACTCTAACTAAAGTATTATGAAACTTCTTCCCTATATATACCCTAGGTACCCCTTTCCTCAAATCCTCAACTATACTCCTTATCATCTCTCTCCAATCTATAACACCATCAACAATTCTAAAATCATAAACTTCATTGACCTCTTCATCGTAAAGTAACGACTCAAACTCTAACTCCATAGCTGATTGACCTTCAAATGTTGATTTATAAGATATCCCAACTATAGAAGAAACACCATCAAAAAGCCTACCCACCCCCTGCGACTCAACATAAACTCTATTCTTATACATTGAAATAAGGGTGTTTAAAACACGAGTGTTTAAAACACCTGTGTTTACAAATTCGCTAAAAAACTCCTTAACCTCACTATCACTAAACGATGAATCTAGAAGTAGTGATAAACCAATTCTATACACTTCTTTTATTGCTTTCTCTCCACCTAAAAGTTTGACAGGTAATAGATGATGAGTTCTTTTAATTTCGTTACCTTTTATAACGAAAAACTCGCTTCCCCAGATTTTACCGTCAAATCCATACCCAGTACCATCCCAAGCAACACCTATTACATCCTCATGAATAATACCATTATCAGCCATACACGAAAGTGTATGTGCTAAATGATGTTGAACCTTTATAAGTTCAACCCCTAACTTCTCCGCTAATTCTTCACCCATTTTAGTTGAAATATAATCAGGGTGTAAATCACAAACTATATACTTTGGCTTTATATTATAAAACCTCAAAAAATCGTCAATACTCCTATTGAAAGCGTTGATAGATTCAAATGTCTCTAAATCCCCTATGTGCTGACTAAGAATTACATAATTTTTAGTTGAAACTGCTATAGTGTTTTTTAAATGTCCTCCCAAAGCCAAAGCATCTGGCAATTCTTCATCAAAAACTATAGGACTCGGAACATAACCCCTTGCTCTTCTTATTAATATCTCATTACCCTTAGATGTAATTTTTACAACGCTATCATCTACATGTCTAACAATATCACGATTGTGAAGCAAATAAAAGTCAACAATACCACTAAGTCTATTGAAAGCTTCTTCGTTACCAATACATATTGGTTCATCGGAAATATTTGCACTCGTACACACTATAGGTACATCCAAGCCATCCATGATAAGAACATGCAAAGGACTATACGGAATCATACAACCCAAAAAAGGATTTTTCGGAGAGACATAATCAGATATCTTTACATTATCTTTCTTTATCAAAAGCACTATGGGCGAAATATAAGATGTAAGAAGTTTTTCTCCCTTCTCACCTAAATGACAGTACTTTCTAACTTCGTTAATATCTCTAAACATTAAAGCAAAAGGCTTTTCCTCTCTTCTTTTTCTTTTCCTTAAATCTAAAACAACATCATCAACATCAGCTTTACAAACGATCTGAAATCCCCCAATTCCTTTAATTGCTATTATCTTACCCTGAAGTATCAAATTCTGAACTGTATATATAACCTTCTTCGTGTAGTCTCTTAAGTTATTTTCATCAAGGATTTTAGGGAGTTTAATAACTCTTTCTTTGTTAGAATTGTAAAGTTCAACTATAGGTCCACAATCAAAGCAAGCAACAGGCTGAGCATGAAAACGTCTATTCATTATGTCTTCATACTCATTCTTGCAGTATTCACACATTTTGAAAACACTCATGCTAGTATTAATTCTGTCATACGGAACATCTTTGACTATAGAAAACCTAGGTCCGCAGTCAGTGCAGTTTATAAAAGGGTAATAGTATCTCTTATCATTTGGACTTAGTAATTCACTTTTACACTCCTCACAAATCCCCAAATCAGGTGGAATCACTGGCAATTTCTCATCACTCCCACTACTCTTTTCTATTTTGAAACTATCATACTCCAAAGGCTCTAACTCCTTTACATTGATAAAATGTATTTCACTAGCTCTTGGTTTATCATCCTTTAAGGATTGAATAAAGGAATTTAATTCCTTTTCTTTTCCTTCAACTTCAATGAAAACGCCTGTTGAATCGTTTCTCACATACCCCTTGAGTCCATACCTTATGGCAGTTCTATAAACAAATGGTCTAAAACCGACACCCTCTACGAGTCCCCTAACTTCTATAAGATACCTTTTCATTAATGTTTATGGTGATGAAAAACCTAAAAGAATTTCAAATTTTCTTTCTTTCTGGAAAGAAATTAAGGTAATTCAAGATTGTATTAAACACATTTAAGTGCTTATAAGTGAGAGTGTTCCAAAATTATTTTTCTGATTAAGATTAAATTTGGAAATGTTTCAAAGAGAGTTCTCTTGATTTTTGGAACACTCTCTTATAATTTGTAACCTTTTAGGTTAGCTGCATATTTTACTATGTAAAGGAGGAAGGAGTTATGAAAAAGTTACTTTTAGCATTACCTTTGATGATAGCCTTGGCGCTATCCCCAGTAGCATTTGGTGCAGAGAGTGAAACTAATGTAAGCCCAAATGCTTCTGCTTGTGGTACATCTTGTGCTTGCGTAACCACACAAACTAATGCAGTCAAGGCAAAGAAGGATTCTACTAAGAAGGATTCTACTAAGAAAGCAGAATCTAAATAATGAACTAAGTAGTTCACGCGAAAATCCAGTAAAGGGGGAGAAGAAAATTTCCCCCTTCTTCTTATTCTGAATTTGCAATTTTTTTTTAATTTTGTTAAAAAATTGTCTTTATATAAGGAGGAGGGAGTTATGAAAAAGTTACTTTTAGCATTACCTTTGATGATAACCTTGGTGCTATGGTGCTATCCCCAATAGCCTTTGGTGCAGAGAGCACAACTAATGCAAGCTCGAAAGCTAGCGCAACTGCACAAACTAATGCAGTTAAGCAAGAAAAAGTATCAAACATTGTTGTAACTACAAATACCAATGTAACTGCACAAACTAATGCGGTAAAGCAAGAAAAAACATCAACCACTAATACCAAGAAGTAATCATTAAAAAAGTGCTATTAAGCATCCCTAAAATTCTAAAGGAGGCTATCTCCTCCTTTACCTTTATAAAAAGGTGCTTTAAGCACAAGTGCTATTAAGCACTAAGTGCTATTAAGCACTTAATTAAAAATGTGCTAGTCATCACCTTTAAGTAGCCCTACCCTCCAACCCTATTTTATAAGGAGGGGTTTCACCCCCTCCTTACTTCCTAGAATATTTGAATAAGAAATACTACCATTTAAGATACTACAGAGAAACAGAGTATTTATTCACTTTCTAGTAATGAAATAAAAAAGTGCTATAAGCACATAATCATTCAATATGTGGCTGTATTTCCAAGAGGAATAGCCTCCTCAGTAGTTTTTTAATTTTTCAGAGCTAAAATATCCTCAACAATAAAATTCGGCTTATACGAAAGGTCTTCAATACTTAGTTTCTCTAGAAGTTTAATAGCTGTTTTACTTTCATCAATTTGTGGCACTCCCCTCTCGTTTTGCTTCAAGGGTAAAACTGACACTTTAACAAAGTTCCCATCCTTTAGAGAAATCCAAATTTTCATTATAGCCGATATATTGTTCGGGTAACTAGTACTGAAAAACTCGTATGTGTAGAAATTACCAAGGCTATAGGCTATAAATTTACCCTTGTAAACTTCAACTCCTCTAAGGACATGGGGACCATGTCCCAAAACAAGATCAGCCCCAGCATCAACAACAGAACGAGCAAACTTTATAACATTACCCCTATTCTCACCAAAAAATCTTTCTTCACCATACACAAGTCTCTGAGCCTTTGGACCTTCAGCACCACCATGAAATGAAACAATCACAATATCATACTTTTCTTTGTAAGACTTAACTATCCTTTTAGCTTCCTCTACATCAAGAAGTGAATACGCATACTCAGAAGGATGAGTATAAAAACCAAGTATACAAATTTTCTTGCCCTTTATATTAAACTCTGCTACATACTTACCACCAACCGGCTGAATACCTCTTTTGGTAAGCTCCCTTATTGTTGATTGTATCCCAACTTCTCCGAAATCCCTTGAGTGGTTATTAGCTATAGACATAGCATTAAAACCTGCTTTTTGTAAATCATCTGCAAGGTATGTAGGCATTCTAAACGCATAAGCTCTACCCGAAGAAGTTCTCTTCGTAGGCACACCACCATCGACTATAGGACCCTCAAGGTTACCAAAAACTATATCTGCATTAGAAAGAAATCTAACAATAGGCAAATTATGTAGCCTCTCACTTTCTTTCGGTACAGCCACGGTAGGATAAGTAGAACCAAGCATAGTATCACCCACAACCGATATAACAAGATAATCATCATCAAAAGCTCCTACTTCACCCTTACCTTGATTAGCCAAAACAATTAAAACAACCACCAAAGAAATAAAAACAAAAATAAAAGAAAACCTCAAAAACCTCATCCCAAAACCTCAATAGAGATATGAATTATAACATTTACAGAAATCTACTTTAAATTTTTTCAACAGCCTCTCTGTTTTTGTTGAAATGAAATTTTCTAGTTGAAGATAATTTTATATATGTCCTTTGTTCATCTCCACCTCCACACTGAGTATAGCCTACTCGATGGAGCTATAAAAATAGAGAAACTTGTTCAAACCGTAAAGGAACAGGGAATGAACGCTGTAGCAATTACTGACCATGGAAACCTCTTCGGCTCCATAGAGTTCTATAAAACATGTAAAGAAAATGAAATAAAGCCAATAATAGGAATGGAAGCTTACCTAGTTGACGATATGACAAAAAAGGAAAAAATAGTTGTCAAGGATGATGTAGAAAGACAATACTATCACATAACACTGTTAGCTAAAGATTTCACAGGATACAGAAATTTAGTCAAAATAGCGACAAAAGCATACCTAGAAGGTTTCTACTACAAGCCAAGAATGGACAAAAAACTCCTAGAAGCACACAAAGAAGGACTCATAGTACTAAGTGGCTGTATAGCTGGTGAAATTCCTCAATTAATAAAATTTGGTAAACTGAAAGAAGCAAAAAACGTAGCTGATTGGTACATACAAACCTTCGGCAAAGAAAACTTTTACATAGAAATACAAAAACATGATATTGAAGACGAAAAAATAGTAAACCCTGAACTTGTCAAAATAGCAAAGGAATTCAAGCTTAAGCTAGTAGCAACCGGAGATGCACACTACCTATCACCAGAAGATTACGAGACACACGATGTACTACTATGTATCCAAACAGGCAGCAAAAAACACGAAGAGGATAGATTTAGATTCCCTAATAACTCTTTCTACTTAAAATCACCAGAAGAAATGGCTAACGAATTCAGAGAAATACCGGAAGCAATTCAAAGTACCCTAGAAATAGCTGAAATGTGCAATATAGAAATCCCATTCAACAACCCTGAGCTAATGCCAAGGTATTCCAATGACCCATTATTCAATGCAGATGAAAAGCTAAAAGAAATGGTATTCGAGAACCTCAACATAATTTTCAATAACAAAATACCTGAAGAATACATAGAAAGAGCTAATTACGAATTAGACGTAATAAAGAAAATAGGATTTAGTAATTACTTTTTAGTAGTTCAAGACTTCGTAAACTGGGCTAGAAGAAACGGAATACCTGTTGGTCCCGGAAGAGGCTCAGCAGCAGGAGCACTAATAACATACGCTCTAGGAATAACGAAGATTGACCCAATAAAGTACAACTTACTTTTTGAGAGATTCCTGAATCCTGAAAGAGTGACGATGCCAGATATAGATGTAGATGTAGCCGATAGAGACAGGGACAGAGTAATAGAATACCTCGCAAACAAGTACGGTAAAGAAAACACAGCAAACATAATAACATTTGGTACTCTACAAACAAAAGCTGTGATAAGAGATGTCGGAAGAGTACTTTCAATACCCCTCAATAGGGTAGACGAAATAGCTAAAAGCTTATCAAACTACGAGAGCATAAGCGAAGCAAAAGAGCTATCAAGCGATATAAAAAAGATACTTCAAAACGGAAACGAAGAAGAAAAGCACTGGATAAACTACTCCGAGAAACTAGAAGGAATGGTAAGGCACGCCTCAATACACGCCTCAGGAATAGTAATCTCATCTGTTCCAATACACGAGTACATAGCTCTCTACAAAGATCCAAAGGAAGGGACAATATCAACGCAAATACCAGCACAGTTTCTAGAGGAACTCGGATTCCTCAAAATGGATATCTTAGGACTAGCTAACCTCTCAGTGATACATGACACACTCAAACTAATAAAAGAGAGAAAGGGAGTAGAAATAGACATAGACTCTATAGACCTGAACGACAGGAAAACATACGAGCTACTTTCCTCAGGAAACACAGACGGTGTATTCCAGGTTGAATCAGAAGGAATGAAAGAGATGCTGAGAAACATGAAACCTTCAAACATTGAAGATATAATAGCAGCATTAGCTCTATACAGACCAGGACCACTAGGCTCGGGAATGGATAAGCAATACATCAACAGAAAACACGGAAAAGAAGAAGTTACATATCCACATCCAGACTTAGAAAATGTTCTCAAAGACACATACGGAGTTATACTTTACCAAGAGCAAATAATGAAAATAGCTCAGAAAATAGCAGGTTTTACTCTGAGCCAAGCTGATAACCTGAGAAGAGCAATAGGTAAAAAGAAGAAAGAAATAATGGATGAAATGAAATCTTTATTCATTGAAGGGGCAGTAAAGAACGGATACGACAGGAACTTCGCAGAAGAACTATTCAACATGATAGAAAAATTCGCAGAGTACGGATTCAACAAATCACACAGTGCTGCCTACGCAATAATAACATTCCAAACAGCATACCTAAAGGCTCATTACCCACTTGAGTACATGACAGCTCTCATCAACTCTGAAATAGGTAAATTTGAAAAAATGGTCCTCTACATAAACGAAGCTAGAAGAATGGGAATAAAAATACTTTCACCAGACATAAACAAAAGCGGGAAATTTTTTGAAATACAAGCAGACGAAAACAACAACGAAGGAATAAGATACGGATTTATGGGGATAAAAGGAATAGGTGAAAGCGTAGTTGATGATATCATAGAGGAAAGAAACAAAAAAGGAGAATTCAGAGATATTTTTGACTTTTTCCTAAGAACTTCAAAGTTCATGAAGAAAAATTCCTACGAAGTGATAGTTAGGTCAGGAGCCCTAGACTCACTATTCGAAAAAAGGGGAATAATTATACAAAACCTAGAAAAGATAATAAACGCTTTCACTAACTTATCAAAGAGCTTTGAAATAGGTCAAAACGACCTATTTAACTCATCAAGTTCCAGCTACAAAAACGACAATCAAAACACCTACAACATAATCTCACAATTATTCACTGAAAACCCACAAATATCAAAAGATGAAATAGCAGCATTTGAAAAAAACACAATAGGTATATACATCTCGCATAATCCCATCGAGGAATACAGCAATAAGCTTAAATCTATAACAACTCTAGAATTAGAGTTATTAGAATTTTTACCTGATGGATGCTCATTTACGGTATTCGGAATGATTGAGGAAATAGAGCTCAGAGACATGATAAAAGGTAAAATAGCAACTCTAAAGGTTTCAGATACCAAAAATTTCATCACCTCACTCTTCATGACACCAGCAACTACAGAAACATACCTACCAGCTATAAAAGAAGGCTTACTCATGATATTCAAAGGAACTGTAGAAAAAACAGTCAAAGGTAAAAAGATAGCAAAGGTAACAAAAGTCATAGAACCCAAACACTACACAAATGAGAAATTTACAGAATTCCACATGATAATAGACAATACAGCCTCTGAGGAATCGTTAGAGAACCTAAGGAAACTATTTAAAGAATTCTCAGGAAAATGCCAAATATACATAGGTGTAATGAATGGCGAAGAAATGGAATACTTCAGACTACCCTCAACATACAGCATAAAGCCATCACTTTCGTTCGTGAAGAAGTTAAGAAACATAAAAGGTATCAAAAACTTCTGGTACTACTAAGTCACAACACTTTTACCTTTAGACTTAGAAACATAAAGCCTCTTATCTGCCAATTCAAATAACTCTTGGATGTTATAGCCAACTTCCTTGAAATCAGCAACCCCAACAGACATTGAAAGTTTTTTATCCTCTGGAATATAAACCTGAGACCCAGAAAAACTCCTCAAAATATCCATATAAAAATCTGATGAAAATATCTTCCTTATCCACCTTTTAGCTGCTAAAAACGCTTTGTTTCTATCAGTACTAGGCATTATCACAACAAACTCATCTCCACCGTACCTACCAACAAAATCTATCTTTCTCACAGTAGCTCTAAGTAATGATGCAAACTCCTTCAAAATCAAATCTCCTATCATGTGTCCAAAAGTATCATTGTAGTACTTAAAGTTATCAAGATCTATCAGAGCCAAACTAAAGTTATAGTTTTGGTCTCTATTACATCGTTCTACCTCAGTTATAGCGATATTTTCAATCTCATTCCTATTAGGAAGCCCCGTAAGAAAATCAGTTTTAGAGATTTTCTCTATCTTCCTAAAGTCCGAAAGTATCTCTAGTTTTGACTTAACCAACATTGAGGAAATCTCTAGAATATTTTTTTCTTCCATTCTAAAGAATTTTCCTTCGGAGAAGTTATGAATAACGAGGTAACCTCTCAACTCTCCATCACTAAAAACAAATGGCAATACAAAACTATTTCCAACTTCAACATCTCTAGGAACATTCCTATGCTCAATATATAACCTAACCAAACTACTAATATCTAAGCTATTATCCATGTAAACCGGCAAATAAACATCATTACTCTCCTTGTCAACGAAAAACACAACATCAACAGAAAACGAATTCAAAACAATATTCAAGAATCTCCTGATAAGTAATCTCTCATCATTTTCAGATATCACTAAATTTTGTATCCTCTCAAGAAACCTTATCTTACTAATCTTGTCCTGAAGCTGTAAGAGATTATACCTACTTCTAGCTTCGTTTATAATTAATTCCCAATTAAACTTTGGAAAAGGTAAATTAATAACATTTTTATCCGTATCCAGTAGGATACGGTAGAATTTATAATTCTCTCTAAGTGTAATGTAATAATTCTTAACATCCTGAGCCTCTTTTTCTCTACCTGCTTCCCTCAGAGCATGAATCAAATCTTTTAGTATTTTCACTTCAACATACTTAAACTCATTTTTTCTTATATACTCCAATGCCTCATAAAGAATCTTTATTTTCTCATCCAAGTTCTCAGTCTGCATCGCTATGCTCCAATAATAAAAGCTAACGGCCTCACTACCCTTATCTTCAGGAACTCCGGTTCTATAAACCATGCCAACATAAGGTGATACAAGCCCCAACTGTCTTTTTATATACATATCCATAACCCAAAGTTTAACATTTGAGTGTATTGGCAGCTCTTCTATTTTAGTCTCACTCATTATTCTAAATAGCATCTCCATAACAAAATTTGCTTTTCTAAACTCATTAACCGTCATGTAGAGGTACGCCATATTTACCAGGGTCATACAAATTTCTTTTATATCCCCTTCTTTAACAGTTAACAACAGAGCTTCTTTAGAGTACTTATAGGATTCTCTAAATTTCTCAGATGTATAGAGAAGATGAGCAAGACTGTTATAAATATGTGAAATATAAATAGACTTTAACTTGATAGCCAACTTAAGTGATTTCTTCACTTCCCTTATAGCCTTAACGTTTAGCCCCTTCTCTATAAACAAGTTACCCATTAAATGATGGAGAACTGCCAAATGAAAGTAATCTCTCTTTTTCCTGTAATACCTAAACGCTTTCATTAGCATTTTTTCTATTTCCTCAATCCTTAGTATATCCCTAGTGGATACAAAGAAGTAATAAAAACTCACTATGTGACAGTAAATCTTATCAAAATCTAAGCCCTTTACTTTTCTCCTAGACTTCTTAATATCCCCTAGAAGCTCTACAATATCTTCACCCAAAATAGCGCCAACGAAGAAAAGTAAAGATTTAGATAGTATTATTTCTCCTTTATCCTTAGACCTAAACGCAAAAGACAGTGCCTTTCTGGCAGTATCAACTGTAAGATTCCATCTAGATTGAGTTATTGCATAAACATAAGCAAGAAGCCTATTATACTTTGCAAGTAATAAAGCGTCCCCCTTCTCCTTAAGCTCCTCCAAAACAAAGTTAATCTAATCTATAGCTTCCTCATTTCTATTCACCCCTAGATAGGAATATACGACCTTTTCAACATCACTAACATTGAAACTCATTTTAGAATACCTCATCTGGTCCAATAAGTAAGCACAAACTTCCCATAACATCCATTTGTAAAAGTCTAAAAACAGCTCTTCAAAACTAAAATTACTTTCGCCTCTCATAACTTCTCTTTCAGTGTAAAACAAATTAAATAGCTTAACTCTACCTTCATCAAAAGCGATAGAACTCTGAAATATCTTGGCATCGTTCAAAGCATCAAGTACAACAAAATTAAAACTTCTTTCAACATCCAAAGAAAAATTGATAAATTTTTCTAGTCCTATTGAAACTTCTTTGTTAGTCAAAACAATGACAAAATACTTTATTTTCTTATTCCTAGCAATATAATCAAGAATAGCTATAATCGAGTAAAAGAACTCATTCCTAACAACATGAAACTCATTATCCTCAAAGTACTCTTTAAACATTAGGTCTATACCTACATCCTCACCTTTTAGTAATTTGAACGTATAATTTTCAATATCAGCACTGACAAGCCACCCCTCTAAAGCTTTGCTTAATTCATCAGGATTAAAAGATTCAAAGATAAAATCAGACAGAGGGCTCAGTGCCTTCCCTCTCTGATAAAGTAAAACATAATCACTAATTTTTCTTTCAATTTCCTCAATAGCAAGCTCAACATTATTTGTCTTAACCAGCCAGTCAACTTCCATAACAAAAAAACCAACTTCCAAACAGAAATATTTTAAACAATCTAAATTACCTTGTTGGAAATTAAACAGATTCTACCTGTTTAAAAGGCAGCATTCAGGTAATGGAGCATTCTTAGAATTTTAGTATTATTTAGCACATTGCTATTAATAGTCCCATCCGCCACTTTTTAGTGTTAGGATACTTCGTATCCTAACATCTTGTATCTTTTTTATTGAAGAGTGCTATAAAGCACAGAGTGCTATTAAGCACAGAGTGCTATGAAGCACAAGTGCTTTAAGCACAGGTGCTATTAAGCACCTATTAGGGCTTATATTATTTGAACTCCAATTTCTTTGACACCTTTCAAAAATCTCGAGATATTACAAAACTCTTTTTCCCCAAACTTACCAATCCTATACCTATGGTAAGACAAGAACAACCTTCTTTTAGCTCTCGTTATTCCTACATAAAAAAGTCTTCTTTCCTCATCCAAAAGGTTAGCCTTATGAATATTCCTTACATGAGGTATTATACCATCAACAACCCCAAATATGAATACAACAGGAAACTCCAAACCTTTCGACACATGAAGACTCATAATAGACACATGGTCTCCATTGTCACCTATATTGTCAGAATCTCTCTTTAGCACGGCATTATTTAAGAAATCAATAACAACATCCGTATACTTTTCATTTCTTTCAAAATTCGCTATAGTTCTTATTAACTCCTCAATATTCTCAACCCTATCGTAATAATCTCCTTCAAGGGTCTCAAGGTAATCGTAATAATTTATTTCATCTATCATCTTTTCTACCCTTTCCGATAAACTAACATAATCGTTCTTTAAAATCTCTATTGCTTTGACAAACTCATTAGCTACCTTCGGTAACTCTCCTTTATTCAACATTTCCTTAACTGTCAAAAAGTAGTCCATTCCGTAATTAGACGCCTTATCAAGTATCTTTTTCAATGTAGCTTCACCAATGCTTCTCCTTGGTACATTAATAATTCTAGCAAAGCTAACAAAGTCATAAGGATTAATAGAAAACTTCAAGTAAGCAAGTATATCTTTGACCTCAATTCTTTCAAAAAACCCTACACCTGAATATACGACATAAGGTATATTCATCCTAATGAACTTCTCTTCAAGCACTCTGGAAAGGTAGTTAACTCTGTACAAAACTGCTATATCCTTGTAAGAATATTCTCCCCTCTGAACAAGTTCTCTTATTATGCTTGCAACGGTATACGCTTCACCATCCTGGTACTGTGCTTCAATAACAAAAGGTGAGGTTCCTTGAATACCCGTACCTTTTATGAGCTTACCATCCCTCCTAAACAACATGTCCTGAGCAACAAAGTTTGACAACCTTATTATCTCCTCGGTTGACCTATAGTTCGTCCTAAGTATAACAACTTTACAATCCTTAAAGTCTCTATCAAAATTCCTTATGTTCTCAACGCTCGCACCGCGCCAGCCATATATTGACTGGTCATCGTCCCCAACAACACAAATGTTTCTGCTATCATTCAATATGAGTTTTATAAATTCATACTGCACCTTGTCAGTATCCTGAAACTCATCAATCATTATGTACTTCCAACGACTTTTGTAAAACTTCCTAAGCCGCTCATTCTTAAGTAACTCCTCGTAAGGTAACCTTACTAAATCTCCAAAGTCAACAGCATTATTATCTCTCAAAGCTTTTTTGTAAATCTTATAAAACTCAATTACTTCTTCCTTTAGCCCAGCTTCTTCAAACCTGAGAGTTCTATCAAGTAGCGATATATAACCTGCCAAAAGTTCGGGAGAGTACAACCCCAAATTATATTCTTTCAGCAATTCCTTTATAAGCTTAACCTGATCATCACTGTCATAAACAACAAAATTAGCTCCTAACCCAAACAATTCATAGTTTTCCCTTATTATAGAAAGCCCAAAAGAATGGAATGTTTTTATCCACCATGTACCAACATTTACGTCACCGACCAACGAAAGTATCCTACTCCTCATCTCTTCAGCTGCTTTGTTAGTAAAAGTAACACAAAGAATTTCATCTACTGATGATTTGCCGGATAGAACTATGTAGGCAAACCTATATGTTATTACTCTTGTTTTACCTGAGCCGGGACCAGCTACAACAAGCAATGGCCCCTCAGTAGTAGTAACTGCTTCCCTCTGATCTTCATCTAAATCCTTCAAAATGCTCTGATGAACCATAAACTACCACTTAGGCGTAAGCTCTTCTTGCTTATCAGGAACAACTTTAGTTTTTTCTATCTCTTCTACAGACTTAGGTACAACCTTCCAGAACAAGGGTAAATACCTATCAAAGTTATTCAATATCTCTTCGGCTATTGTACTACCAGTATACCTATAATGATTCTCTATCATCTTCTTGAGTAACAGCAAATCTTCATCATCACTATTAATTCTTTGTATCCTAACCATCTGAGGATTATAAAGCTTATCAAATTTATTTTCCTGATCAAGTACAAAAGCAATACCATTACTCATACCAGCTCCAAAGTTCTTGCCGACACTACCAAGCACAACAACACATCCGCCTGTCATGTATTCACAGCAATGGTCCCCAGCACCTTCAACAACAGCAAAAGCGTTACTATTCCTTACGGCAAACCTCTCACCAACTCTACCTCTTATATATACCTCTCCACCTGTAGCACCATAAAGTAGAACATTACCAGCTATTATATTATTGTAAGGATCAAATCTAACATTATCAAATGGCTTAACTATTATCCTACCACCGTGCATACCCTTACCTAAGTAATCGTTAGCGTCACCGATAAGTACAAGCTCAATACCATCAACTATGAAAGCACCAAAGCTCTGTCCTGCACTACCCTTACATATCACCCTGACTTTACCATTCTCCAGCCCCTTATTACCATACTTCTTAGCTATAGCGTTGGAGATTTTAGCCCCTACAGTTCTGTCTGTGTTCTTTATAGTAAACTCATACTCAAATTCTCCACTACCACTCTCCAAAAGTTTCTTAAACTTAATGTCATTGATTACCTTATCATCGAAGTGCTCCTTTTCAGGTATATCATTTCTCTTACCATTCCATTTCTTAGGCTTGGTATTTGTAGGATCTGGGTCATACAGAACATAAGAGAGATCTATTTTACCGCCCTTCGGTAACTGTATATTCTCCTTAGGCTTAAGTAAATCAACTCTACCAATTATCTCATCGAGGTTTCTATAACCCATCTGAGCTAGAATTTCTCTAACCTCTCTAGCAACAAATAGCATATAATTCATGACCCATTCAGGTTTACCTGGGAATCTCTTTCTTAATTCAGGATCCTGAGTAGCTACACCAACAGGGCACTTATTCGTATTACATATTCTAGCCATTATACAACCCTCAGCAATCATAGCCATAGTACCGAATCCGTATTCATCAGCACCAAGCAAAGCAGCTATGACAACATCCTTTCCAGTCTTAAATCCTCCATCAACCCTAAGTTTAACCCTATGTCTCAAATTATTTTCAATGAGTATTCTCTGCGTTTCTGCAATCCCAAGCTCCCAAATCATACCTGCATACTTTATTGATGTCCAAGGTGAAGCACCAGTACCGCCGCTAGCACCACTTATTTGTATGGAATCGCTATACCCCTTAGCAACACCAGCTGCAACAATACCTACTCCCGTTTCAGCAACAAGCTTAACACAAACCCTACCTTCTGGATTTATGTGCTTTAGGTCATATATAAGCTGTGCTATATCCTCTATACTGTATATATCATGATGCGGTGGTGGTGAAATCAGAGTAACCCAAGGTTTAGTGTACCTTGCCCTAGCGATATCACCTGAAACTTTCTTACCTGGCAACTGTCCACCTTCTCCAGGCTTAGCACCCTGAGCAATCTTTATTTCCATCTCTTCAGCTGAAATTAAATATCTAGGAGTAACACCAAACCTACCAGAGGCAACCTGCTTTATCTTACTGTTAGACTCCGTAAACAATCTTTCTTCAAGCTCACCACCTTCACCGCTATTACTCTTAGCTCCTAGTCTATTCATCGCTATAGCTATTGTTTCGTGTGCTTCTTTACTCAATGCACCGAAAGACATCGCCTGAGTAGTAAATCTCTTCACTATTTCATACTCAGATTCAACCTCTTCGATAGGTATAGGTGCTCTATCACTCTTTATCTCTAGTAAATCTCTCAAGCTTGAAGGGACTCTAGTGTTAACTATTTTCGCAAACTCCTTATAAGCTTCCCAGTCCCCATTTCTAGTAGCTTTCTGTATAGCTCTAAGCATATCAGGATTGTGTTCATGATACTCGCCATCCTTTTTGTACTTGTAGAACCCAAAATCATTAATGAATGGTACAAAATCTGTACCATACCCCATGTTGAAGAAAGCGAAGTAATCCTTAGCTATTCCATCAAGCCCAACACCGTCTATCTTTGAAATCGTACCAGTGAAGTACTTTTCTATGACTTCATTGGATAACCCCAATGCTTCGAATATCTGTGCTCCTCTATAACTACTTATTTCAGAAATGCCCATCTTTGACATTATCTTGTAAAGTCCTGCCTCTATAGCCTTCTTATAGTTAGAAAGAGCTATGTTATAATCTGTTGGTAGCTCTCCTTGATTATCAGATGTATTGCCTTCAGATATATCAACAACCATATCATAAGCTAGATAAGGATTTATTAGTGAGACACCATAACCAATAAGAACAGCAAAATCATGTTCTACTGTTACCTCACCCGTCTCAACAACTATCGAGCACTTCCTCCTCAATCCTTCCTTTATAAGCCTATGATGTAATCCAGAAGCTGCAAGGAGTATAGGCACATATGCATTATTCTCATTAACCCCCCTATCACTGAGAATTATTATGTTGTAACCATTCCTAACGGCTTCAATACCCTTGTTTATAATGTTCTCTAAAGCTTTCTCCAAATCACTACCTTTATCACTCGGTGGGAAAAGAGTACTTATAACTATTGATCTAAAGTTCTCATTATCCAATTTTTTTAGATACTCCAACTCAGAATTAGAAATAACGGGAGAAGAAAACTTAAGAAGCTTTGTATTTCTTTCACTATCAACCAGTATATCACCAAAGCTACCGACATAAGTATCAAGTGACATCACTAATCTCTCTCTGTAAGGGTCTATAGGTGGGTTAGTAACCTGTGCAAACCTTTGCCTAAAGTAAGAGAATAACTTTCTTGGCTTAAACGAAAGTGGCGGTATAGGTGTGTCATCACCCATTGCACCAACAGGTTCCTTACCTGTAGCAACCATCTCCATTATAAGCTTTTCCTTCTCCCCAGCATCATATCCAAAGGCTCTCATTTTCCTTATCAACTCTTCACCCGTGTAGTTCTTATGATAATTCGTACCAACAACATCATGAATATGAACCCTCTCTATGTTCTTAACCCACTCCTTATAAGGTAACTTTCTAGAATACATCTCCTTTATATCTCTGTCACTTATTATTTTTTTGTTGACCAGGTCAACAACTAACATTTCGCCTGAACCGAGTTTACCCTTCTCAATAACCTTACTTTCATCAACCTGTATCATTCCAACCTCAGAACCCATTATTATTGTGCCATCTTCAAGTATTACATATCTAGCTGGTCTCAAACCGTTTCTATCCAAAGCGGAAACAATAAATTCACCATCCGTAACAGCCAGAGCAGCAGGTCCATCCCATGGCTCAGATATCGTTAGGTTGTATTCAAAAAACGCCTTTTCATCTTCACTCATAAATGGGTCCGCCTTATAAGCCTCAGGCACAAGCATCATGACAACGTGCGGCAAATCTCTACCAGACATCGTAAGAAGCTCAACAGCATTATCCAACTGCGACGAATCACTACCATAAGGCCATATCACAGGCTTAAGGTAATCAGTGTCATCTCCCCATATCTCTCTTGAAAACTCAAATTCTTTTGCTCTCATCCAATTAAAATTACCCTGTAGCGTGTTTATTTCACCGTTATGAGCCAACATCCTAAACGGCTGAGCTAAAAACCAATTTGGCAATGTGTTAGTACTGT